>LWDU01035477.1_pt1 | contig 33040 bp, 32 predicted proteins | sample 727161 | NCBI WGS metagenome assembly LWDU01 (sample SAMN04566230, study PRJNA314399) | hydrothermal vent metagenome | isolation source: deep sea hydrothermal plume seawater | place: Mexico: Gulf of California, Guaymas Basin | collected 2004-07-11 | reverse complement strand
ACAAGGGGGTGCCATTCAGTGTTACTTTTTCGATACTCAACTGAGCCGCCAAATAACCCCTTTAAAAAGACTATCCTCACATCATTTCTTGAGGTTGAAAAACCGAAAGATAGCGAGAGAGCGGGCGTGTAACACTGATAATTTTTGGAATAAAGCGCCCGATGTGAGTCGCCGCTATGTGAACGCGTAGCGTGAATCTGAACGGACGTATGCAAGGGGCCAAAGGCAGATGCCTTAAGAGGAAAATTCTCGGTGTATCCTGAAGGCCACTCAAACAATACAACAAAAAAAGCGCCTTGACTCGAGACTGGAGCGGCTTGTCGCCCCATCGGGAACAACGATCAACCTTATCTTTCGAGGCGCTGATATACTCGCTGCATGTGCAAAAAATGTGGTTTATTCTAACGATCACTGCGAACGAATGATGGGAGCGGACAACTTTTAACCTCACAACCTTTTGTGAACTAAGTTTTTAGCGGACAAACGCTTTACTGACAAATTTTGAACTAGACAAAAAAGGAATATCGCGATGGGACCACTACAGGGTAAACGTGTCATTGAACTTCAGGGTATTGGACCTGGACCATTTTGCGGGATGATGCTGGCCGATATGGGCGCAGAGATTATTCGCATTGATCGGTCTGCTAATGTCGGGCGTGCGGCAAACGTGAGTGACATACTCGCAAGGGGGCGTAAGAGTATTGGGGTCGACCTTAAGAATGCAGAGGGTGTGGAGACCGTATTGAAACTCCTCGAGTCCGCTGACGTGGTGATTGAAGGTTTTAGACCCGGCGTTATGGAACGATTGGGTCTGGGTCCCGATGTCTGTCATGCCCGCAACCCAAAGCTGGTCTATGGAAGAATGACGGGTTGGGGGCAATTTGGTGAAATATCAAAGGCCGCTGGGCACGATATTAATTACATTGCATTGTCCGGTGCATTGCATGCCATTGGTCCAAAGGATACAAATCCAACACCGCCACTCAATTTGGTCGGTGACTTTGGCGGCGGCGGAATGCTGTTGGCATTCGGCATTGCGTCTGCGTTGGTTGAAGCCGCACAGTCCGGCAAAGGGCAAGTGGTAGATGCTGCCATGACTGATGGCAGTGCCATACTGATGAATGCCATTTTTGGCATTATGAATCGAGATGGCTGGAGCCATGATCGGGGCACGAATCTGTTGGATGGTGGCGCTCATTTTTACGGTACCTATGAAACGGCGGATGGCAAACACGTGTCCATCGGCTCAATGGAGCCCCAATTTTATGCGTTGCTCATGGAAAAGACCGGACTGGATAGTGATCCTGATTTTAAGGCGCAGATGGACCGCAACGAATGGCCGCAGCTACGTGTAAAGCTGGCGGCTGTTATGGTGACCAAAACCCGTGATGAATGGGATGCCATCATGTATGGCAGTGATATTTGCTATGCACCCGTGTTGAACTTTGAAGAAGCCACAGCCAACAAACACAATCAGGACCGAGCCACGTTTGTTGAACAGGACGGGATCACTCAGGCTGCTCCAGCACCGCGCTTTTCGCGCACTGAACCACAATTACCGCCGTCAGCCGTTGCACCTGGTCAACAGACTGATGAAATTCTTGGTTCTCTTGGTTTATCCGATGACGAGATTGCGGCGTTAAAAAGCAGTGGTGCCATTGCATAAGTGGTTTAACTTAGCGGTGCTTAATGCGCACTGCCTGATGATCAGTCTGTTGTTCCCGGTCGCGACGGACTATCAATTGTGGGACAGGCGGCAATTGTGGGACAGGCAGCAATCGTGGGACAGGTGGCAATTGTGGGCAAAGTGGCGGGATGCTTCATGTATCGGCCTGGCCGATGCGTTGTGCGAATAGCAGTAAATGAATAAATCGCCTCAAACACTTTACAGACACTTCTAAAAACCGGGCACTGGGGCAAACTAACAAGAGAATGATCAGAATGGCTAATACCCGGTATTTACTGGCCCTGCCTGCTCATTTAAACGACAGAAAAACCAGGATAACCTTCGTCAGTCTCAGCCTCGCAGTGCACCCTATACTGAGGGAAGCCCCCGACATACGGCATAAATATTCTAGGCTTGCCTTCAATGTTCGCGCCGAGATACCACGAGTTACAACTCGGCGCCGTAAACATCGTCCCATCCGCAACCTTGTTGACCTGTTGGACCCATCGCTGCTCTGACTCCGGCAATGGCTCAATCGAGTTCAACCCCTTACCATCGAGATACTTGATACAGTCACCAATCCAGTTCACGTGTTGTTCTATGGCAACCAGCATGTTGCAAAGCACAGACGGACTACCGGGCCCGGTAACCGTAAACAAATTGGGGAAACCTTCCATCTGCAGGCCCAGATAGGCCACCGGCCCAAACTCCCACTTATCTGTAAGCTGGCGGCCATCTCGACCTGTGATGTTTAATTTTAGTAGCGCACCGGTCATCGCATCAAAGCCCGTGGCGTAGATCAAAACATCCAGATCGTATTCCGTATCTTCGGTTGTTAGTCCATTTGGAGTGATTCGCTCTATCGGTGTCTGCTTGAGATCGACGAGCGTCACGTTATCCCGGTTAAAGGTGGAATAGTAATCTCGATCCAGGACCTGTCGTTTACAGCCCAATCCATAGTCTTGCGGCAATAGTTTTTCAGCTACTTCCGCATCATCGATCATTTCTCGTACCGTCGAACGGAATAGGTCGTTGGCGATTTCATTGGCGCCGGGGTCTGTGTAAACGTCCGTGAAATTGAGAATCACTTCCAGGCCCCGTTGGTCGATCATTGCCTGCCTTTGCTCAGGTGATATCGATTTAATTAGCCCCGCATCACCTCTCCGTCCCCCACCCATACCACGCTTACTTTTCGAGGGCACACTTCGGTTCGGTCGGAAGTTCGATACACCACCTCGATTGTTCCACTGGCGTTCTCTAATGAGTCGATAGTTCTCCTTGAACTCACTTTCGACGGCATCGCGCATCGCTTTGCGATTTGCCGGCACGGTGTAAACGGGGGTGCGCTGGAACACCGTCAGATGACCGGCCGCTTTCGCAAGTTCAGGAATCGCCTGCACGGCAGATGAACCAGTACCAATAATACCAACGCGCTTGCCAGCAAGATCGATCGATTCTTTTGGCCAGAGGCCGGTGTGCAGTTTTAAGCCAGCAAAGTCTTCATCACCGGGAATATCAGGCTTATTGGGTACGGATAAACAACCTGTCGCCATGATGCAGAATTTGGCCTTGAATACTTCCCCTGCTTCGCTGGTTAAAGACCAGAGGTTTTCTTCGTCCAGGTATTCAACCCGACTTACTCGTGTGTTGAACTGAATATCACGTCGCAAATCAAACTTGTCCGCAATGTGATTGGCGTAATTGAGAATTTCCGGCTGCGCTGAGAATACTTCTGGCCAATGCCATTCCTGTTCAAGCTCCGCAGAGAAACCAAACGAATATTCCAGCGAGGGTACATCACAGCGCGCTCCGGGATACCGATTCCAAAACCAGGTACCGCCAACGTCACTGCCAGCTTCGAGCACCTTGATGGACAGACCAAGTTCCCGAAACCGGTGGACCGCATACATGCCTGCGAATCCGGCTCCTACAATCAGTACATCTGGCTTTTCTGAGTCCATGTTTGTTAGCTCTCAATGGTCTTTGGCATCGCCAAGGTCTAACCATGCCAGATATCCCCTAGAAACTCATTACCTGAAGTAGCAAACTTTCTCAGTGACCAACCCTTACGCTTCTAGGCCTAAAGATCAGTACTCATTCAGACATTGGCCATTCCGAGGATACAACTGCCTGCCCAAACCAATGACTTCGATATTTCTTGACCGGGATACTTCTACGATCTTGAGAAAAATTGGTTTGAAATTTCTATCCGCCGTGACGAAACCAGAAACGCTTGAAGACCTGATGGATGGGATCGGTCCTCCACCTGGGAAACGAGACCTAAAATCCTATGATAAAAACCTGATCGCTGATAATGAGAACCCATATCGTTAACCAGGGTGCGTCGAATAGCATAGTGAGTAGTTTGATTTCCGAGCTTACTATTTCTTGAAAAAATCGATGACCGTAGCGATAACATAGCTTTGTTGTTCTTCGCTAAGATGAGGTCCTATGGGCAGGCTGAGTAGTTCAGCTGCACTTAACTCTGTGACGGGAAGCGAAAAGTTATCCAACCTCTCACTTTGGTAGGCTTCCGATAGGTGGGGTGGAACGGGGTAGTGGATCATCGTACCAATACCCGACTGACTTAGAACCTCTTGCAGTTTATCTCTGCGCTCTGTCCGAATCGGAAACTGATGCCAGACCGATTGACTTCCCTGCGGTTCGAAGAACATCTTAAGGTTCGAAATTGCTTCAAAGGACTCAACATATCGACGCGCTATTTTTGATCGACGTTCATTCCACTCGTCGAGCCAATCAAGCTTCACCCTTAGTACCGCCGCCTGAACCGAGTCCAAACGCGAGTTGGCGCCTTTAACATCATTACTATATTTCTGTTTCGAACCGTAGTTTCTTAGCAATCGTAATTTATCTGCCACGTCTGCGTCGGAGGTAACTACGGCCCCACCATCTCCTAGTGCTCCAAGGTTTTTCCCCGGGTAGAAACTATAACAACCGACATCCGATGTACTACCAACCGAAATGCCTTGCCATTTCGCACCGTGGGCTTGCGCGCAGTCCTCTATTACCTTCAAACCATGTTCGTCTGCCAGGACTTTAGTTCGGACCACATCCATCGGATGCCCATACAAATGGACCGGTATTATTGCGCAGGTTTTGTCTGAAATGAGCTTTTCAACGATATCCAGGTTTAGATTACAACCGTTCTCATCAGGATCCACAGGGACGCAGGTCGCCCCAACAGCTGAAACCGCGAGCCAGGTGGCAATATAAGTGTTCGCCGGGACGATCACTTCGTCGCCCGACCCAATTCCAAGCGCCGTTAGACCAAGCACTAGTGCATCCAATCCGTTCCCGACACCGACGCAATGGTCGGCACCGCTGTAACTGGCAAAAACCTTTTCGAATTGTTCGACTTCCTCGCCCAGGATGTACCAGCCGGATTCGAGAACCCGCATCACCGCTGTATCTATTGGATCTTTTAGCTCCCGATAGGCCGCTTGAACGTCAAGGAAGGGGACATTCATCGATCAGCGTGCACTGCTTCCAGAAACTCATCGTAGTCTCGATGGTAGGCATCGGCAGAATACCGCTCAGATGCTAATACAAGGCAAACAGCACCAGACGAAAAATTGTCAATAAATCGCCAACACATCGGTGGCATATGCAGACCGTAATAGGATCGGTTGAGTTGAAACGTTTCCTTCATTTCTCCGTTGTCGACATGTATGTCAAAACTTCCGGATATCGCGACAATAAATGTGTGGCAGGTTTTTAGAGCATGACTAGCTCGACTTTCACCACCGGGCACATCATACAAATAGAAGACTCTCTGTATCGCAAAAGGCACATGGTTCTCGCCCTCAATAAAACTCAAATTTCCCCGCCGATCGGGTATTTTAGGCAATTCGATAATTGAAGATTGCGGTAGCTTCATAGCAACAAACCTTTTAGGTCAACTGGGCAACAGTTACATATCATTCGCATCATAATTCGAAGTCACTAATCGTAAAATTCATCAATGACATAGGGGCTTCGTGCCCGGACCTCATCTAGAATTCTCCAAAGGTATTCACCAAGAATTCCTAGCATAATCATTACGGTGCCGAGCATGAAGACCATCACCACCATCAAAGAACCCCAACCGGGCTGCTCTAGTTCGACGAAGAAAGAGGCAATGAAAATAAACACCCCATACAAAAAAGACGCTATTGAGGCGAGCACGCCAAGCAGTGTCATAAGTCTAATAGGAACATAGGAATATGAAACAAACGAATCTAGAAAGTGTTTAAATTTCTTTGCCAACGTCCAACTTGATTTGCCATGTGCTCTTTCCTGCCGATCATAGTGAATTTCTGCATACTCAAAGCCCAGCATGAACACTGCATTTTGAATTTGAGAGTTCTTCTCTTGCGTGTTAACAAGCTCATCTGCCACCTGGCGGTCAATTAGAAAAACATCAAAGCCTGTTCTCGGGTAATTAGGGATAGCAATCGCGCGGAGTAGCAGGTAGTAAACAGATGCGAGCCACTTAGTCAGCGCGCTATCTTCTCGCTTTCTTCGGATTGCATAAACCGCCTTGAAACCTTTGCGCCAGTGTTCCACCATTTCAACAAGCAGCTCAGGTGGGTCTTGTAAGTCTGACGGCAAAACCGTGACGCAGTCGCCCTTCGACTTCACAAGCCCTGCCAGGAATCCGTTGACCGCACCAAAGTTGCGGGTGAAGCTAATTATCTTGATAAACGGATGGTCTTCTTTGTATCGCCTAAGCAAAGCCAAACTGTCGTCCGGCGACCCGTCAACAACAAAAATAAACTCCAACTCAAAGTCGGGAATCTTATCTCGAAGACCAACGATTCTAGGAAAAGATTCTTTGAGATTCTCTTCACTCATGAATACCGTGACGATAATGCTTAGTAGGGGTTTACGTTCGCTCATACGGGTTCCACCACCATGCCGATGTTGGCGAGTAACTCAGGAGGCAACGCCGGTGAGATTTCATTCAGCGCCTGGATAAGCCTGGCGTCGTAGTCCAACATCATCGAGTTTGGTAGCGCCTTCAAGAAAAACCCGGTCTCTTCAACGACTTTCAACCCGGCAGCCTCTACATCGCATCGCAGGGTCTCATGGGAATAAACCCGCTGATGACCGACGACCAGATCGCGGGGGCTTAATGTATCTAATTCTTCGGCAAGACCCATTTTGACCGCCAGTTGCCGATGCAGCGAATTGCTGTTCGGTGCGATCACCACGATCGAGCCGTTTTCACTCAACCAGGATGCCATGCGTGAAAACAACTCGACCGGATCATCGACATGCTCCAGCACATGCAGCGCGAGAACACAGTCGTAGCGTTGATCAGGCTGATAGGTTTCGAACAGAGTTTCAATGATTTTGATGTTACCCGGCAGCGCTTGTACCGCTGTTTCAATCACCTTCGGAGATCCTTCGAGGATTTCAAAGCCAAATCCTTTTCGTGCCAACGCATCACTAATAATGCCGTCGCCATAACCCAGTTCAAGGATATTTTGTTTGTTGGTGACCTTGTCGAAAATCCACTCCAACGTATATTCCTGACACGCTCCTTCAATAAACTTATCGAGGATATCCGCGCTGTGGTAATCCTCTGCGATACGGTCGAGCTTTTTAACGTATTCTTTTTCGTGATCCATCGGCTCATTCCATAGGCACGGCTATTACTAGCCGCTCATCTCAACGTATTTCAACGCTTGCAAGATCTGATCGTTTAAGGCGCCACCGTTCATACCAAGAGACGGGCCCATCAATGTGATGGGTACGGCTTCGATTAACTGAGTATTGACAGCATTGAGGCGAACGTTGTCTAAGTCTGGAAATACTATCTTATTTTTAAGCTCGACAACGGATGAATCAATAACTATGCACTCTCCTAGCGACAACTGTTCAATAAAGGTTTCAATCTCGACAAGGTATTCTTTGTCGCAAACGAAATCCTCATTCGTCCGACAGACGAGGTCCAGATTGTACTCGACGGTAACAAAGGTCGTTGTTTCATCACCTCGCAGGCGGCTTTGGTTCACGAGCCTGAAAAATTGCCCAGTACTGCTGGCATTAAAAATCACTTCACAGTCGACCTTACCCTTCAACTTGAGGAACACTATGAGGTAAGAGCTTTTTTGAAGAGGTGTCACGTCAATACCCGCTATTTGCGCAAGTAAATGCTGAGGAAGTGAACTGCTCAGATTGGCTGTGCGAAAACTGTCATTTATCACCCAACCGGCTCCCCGGGCCTTTATCTTCGAAAGTTCTGGTATCACTACGCAGTCAGAGGCTTCGATTTCCGCCATCAAACGCTTGGATAGCGACCCAACACCACAAGCAACGGGGTGATGGAATCGCGTCGCTCGGATATTTGACTGTCCAACGAATGTACCGAGCAAAGTTTCAGGATAGAACAACGGCGCCCAGAACAGCCGGTGGTTTCTTGCGTGCAGCCGATCTGACTGAAGATTGGTGGCCCTTGTTACAAGCGGCTCTATCAATGTGCGGTGAATTAGCTCGCCATGGTTATCGATCGACGCCTGCTGATAATCAAGTGCGTCAAATTCCGGTGCATTTGCCTTTCCTCGAGGATGGGATACCTCAATGGCACTACATCGTGCCAACTCATCAAGGATCAACTTTCGCTCAGCATCACTGAACACTTCGGGAACGCCTTTAAGTTCATTGGAAATATAATAGTCGTCTATCAAACCATTATTAGTAGCGACCTGTATCTGATCGACCTCTCTGAGCTCAAAGTGCTCATTCAAGACCTTTTTAACAAACGCAGTGAATTTTCCCGCACTGCCCAGTGAGGAAGAATCGTACCGAGCCAGATCAGACTCCTGATTTTGATAGGAGTCCATTTCCAGCAATGTCATACCAAGGTCAAATTCAAAGCCGAGTACTGAATGGGGTGAAAAATGCCCACCAATCATTCCGGGTGGCGAGGCCAGGGCAACCGACCGCCCTTCTCTCACTAACTCGCGGGCAGTCACCAGCGAGGCGATATTCCCGCCAAGTATAATGTGATCAAACGTGTTCAGTTGGCTATCCTAACGTTCATCACAATCTCGGCACCCATCCCTGGCATATCCTCTCCAAGCAGGTATAAGCCATCAAGCATCGCCTGTGTTATCAGGCCGGAATCCAGTAGCGACTGCATCTGGGCATGAGTAAAAGGCTTAATGAAAAACGTTTCACTGGAGAGGATTTCGAAACCGGCGGAACAGACCAGTTCCTCCAATGTTTTGACACTAAACGTGTGATGCTGCTGAAATCGAACCTGTCTGTCCGAGCGTTCTTCCAGACGATTGATTAAGCCCATCTTTTGAGCCAGCACCCGATGCATCGACTGCGAGTTCGGCACGTTGATATGGATCGCACCCCCTTCCGCCAGGAAGCCACGAGCACACTCGAGCAGTGCTAAAGGGTTTTCCAACTCGTGCAGCAAACTACTAATGACAATAAGGTCAAATTTTTCATCAAAGTCAGTCGCGTACTCTAACTTCAACTCATCATTAACAACACTGACCCCTTTAACTGACGGCTCGGATGCAGCGTCAGCAAATTTCAAAGATGGCTCAAAAATGACCAACGCCTTGAAGGTCTTGAAATAATCGTACAGTGGCACAAGGCCGCAACCGACCTCCAGGATGGTTGATGGACCAAGAAGCTCCAGGGTTTCGACCGTTTTCCGATGGCGATATTTGACTAACTCTGCTTCGAACGGGTTATCGAGGTAATCTCGCTCATATTGATCTATGTTGCGCAATGTAAAACCCTGGAGGCAATACGCCTGCACGATGTTTTAGTCAATATACCAAATATCAATCCGGTAAACATAAAACTCTCAAAGCGAACGCTCCCTCCTCTACGTTTGTTACACTAGCCTGAGAAAAATCGAGGACAACGCAGGACCTAGCGTGCAACTTTCGGCATCCAAATTAGACAGCCCGAATCATTCGACAAGAGATGACGTGCCTCTGTTTTTGGGCAGTCAATACAACAGCCTGTACATAAACGAAGGTTACGACGTTTATCAGTTTAAATACGACAGCCCGATTAGAGATAGTCTCATCGCGTTTTTTGGGATCAAGGACACTGTCATGAATAGTCCTTTTTCTGCGCCATACGGCGGTTTTTGGCCATCAAACGAACCGGTCGAATCTTCTACCTATACCGAGATGGCTGTCGCGTTAGTCAACCATGCTCGCAAAGCTCATCTATCTCGCATACAGATCACCTTGCCTCCTGAGTGTTACACCGGCGCTAATACGGCCACCCAGGCTGCCGCTCTTGTTGGGGCTGGGTTTACGATGGAATTTATTGACACCAACCACAGCCTCAGACTTAACGACATAGGATTCGAGAAAGGTCTGCATCGCGGCGCACGCCGAAGTCTACGGCAGGCGACCTCTGCCGGACTGACGTTCATGCATGCACAAACCGACGGCGAGCAAGGTCGAGCCTATGATGTTATACGGAAGAACCGGCAGCAAAAAGGTCGGCCGCTAAAATTGTCACGTGAAGGCCTAAAGAAGGTTGCAAAAATTACTGATGTGGACTACTTCTTGGTCACTCAGTCAAGCGTCGACGTTGCGGGAGCGATCGTGTACAAAATTTCTTCCAGCGTCGTTCAGGTGATTTATTGGGGGAATGACGTGAGCTACAACTCCCTTAACTCCATTCACTTTCTTGCCATGCATCTGTTTGGTTTCTATCAAGAAAACTACGCACTTTTAGATATTGGACCCTCTAGCTCTCTAGGTGTGATCGACGAGGGCCTCGCCAAATTTAAAGAATCTATTGGCTGTCAGGCGACAGAAAAACCTGCGTTTACGATCGATATTGAAAGCGCTGCGTCCTGAGATGAGGGTAACCAGCACTAAAGATGGCCGAGAGATCACCTCGCCGTCGCTTTCTACCCGGGGCTTCCAAGGAAGGAAATCGACCACATTCCCTCACCTTAGAGCTTGGACTACGTTCGTGATCCGTGATCTCGATAATAGCCACGTTAACCTCAAGTAATGAACAATTATCTTTCTGACCTGTTTAGAAGAGAACAAGACAATTTATTTCTGTTAGCTGCTCTGTTGATGCTCGTCCCTTTCGTCTGGTGGTTTCTACTAGGCTGGTCTCCGGGATTACTCATCGATCAACACGATAACCTCTATTCAGGGATCATTTACAAACAACAGTTCATGAAAGTCGATGCCGATTGGCATCGATTCCTGTACTGGCCGCAGTTGTTGGGTGGCGTGAAAGTACATGACGTCACAGGAAGCCTTCCGCTGGTACAGGCACTAATTTTTCTCGGAGCCGGTATCGTGCTGATCAGCAATCTTTCGATATTGATACTACAAGTGATGTTTGGATACTTTTCTGCAAAGCTCGTGACCGGATTGGCTGCAACAGTTTTGGAGTCAGACGACCGGGCTCCCATTGCAGCGTTGATCTTTGTTGGAATTCTATTCGCTTTCCTGCCAGTCCTAGGAGGCCGCCTGACAATTGGGCACCAGGCCATAATACAGGGGCTGTTTGTGTTCCTGTGCATGACGACGCTTGTGCTAAATGAAATGCAGCAGAAACGGTCTTTGATGACGGTGCTACTCTCGGTGCTCGTTCTAAGCAATGTATTTCAGTACAACGGGTTTCAAACGATGTACTACAGCATATTATTCGGCGGGCCAATTACGCTAGCGTTGATTTTGTCTCAACCTGGTTATTCATTTTTTAAGCGTTGCGGCCTGACAGTATTTCCTATTGCCGTGTTTGCCTGCGCAATCGTTTTTAGTATCCCAAAACTCTACGGCCTACTCGACAACGGGCTTGGCGATGATACTAGCCGAGTCGTAGGTCAATCCGTGATTTACAGCTACACGACGGCAAGCGCTGCGGACTGGCTAACATCAATCCCCTGGAGCCCGGAACTCATTCCTGCGAGTCGGCCAGAAAGCCTTCAATATGAGGTGAACTATCCATTCGGAGCTCTTGCACTATTATTGCTATTACCTCGGATTAACAAGCGCTTGCTGGTGGTCTATGCAGGGGTGATGATCTCACTACTTACCGCACTCATCATCAGCATGAATTTCTCGCCGCTATCCACTCTAATGGCTGACAATATTCCGCTATTGCAATCATTTCGAGTCCCAGCAAGAGCTATCCTGCCAGTCCTCATTTTTATTTCTCTGTTGGGAACCAGCGTTCTTATTGTACTCGGCAGGATGCCAGATCAATGGAAGCAGGGGACGTGGAAAGCACCATTAGCGTGCGGACTATTGCTTGTCTTTGGGCTCACGCTACCAACACTGCTCGCCGACCTGATTCTTTTCCTGCTTGTGCTAGCCTTGTTCATCGCCCGCAAATGGGGCCAGCAACATAGGGAAGTTTACTGGCTCACGCTAGCGCTATTCACCGGTTCGGGTATCAACGCTTTCGAAGCCAGAATTAACCCACCAATTGCCGACCCATTCCCTGAGGAAGTCCTCGCGGAATTTCGCGAGACGATACTGCAGCAAGCTCCAACACTTGCCCAACCACTGAATCGAGTTCACACGGATCTACTATTCGACCAACTCGGCCGGAACACCTTGTTTGCACTTGGCTTCTCCTCAGTCACAGGATACTGGTTTGCACCCAGCAGATATGGAAGGCTGTTTTTCGCGTTGAACGACCGAGAGTATTTACCTTCTGCCAGCGTCTACCATAACCACTCCCAATCTCCCGGTTTCTCTCTGATGAACCAGCTTTACAATGTCACCCACATTATTAACATGGTTGGCGACGATTTAGTTGTCACCCCTTTACAGAATACGCTAGGCAAAGCATGGTTTTCCGAAACCTACGAATGGTCGGAAGGTTTTCACGATCTGGCAAGAAACCTAAAAAGCAAAAACACCGAAGTGTTGCGAAAATCTGCTGTACTCATCTCGAGCGATTCAGCGACGGTACCTCTCGCAGGCCAGACATTAAACTGTAGCGCCGCCAAAGTAGACGAAGTCGTTGATAGGGACATCCCTGTTCCCTTGACTATCAAGGTCACATCGGCAGGAACATGTCTGCTCACAATAGCCATGAACTATACAGACCTACTCCAAGCGACAAATCAGGCAGGTAAACCACTGGTAATGTTGCCGACTTATGGCGCTCTCTCGGGTGTAATCGTGCCAGAGGGCACCTCAACGATAACCGTTGATGCCGTGCCCAAATATTTCTATGGAATTGAACTCTCCTATTTGGTGGCACTAGTGATGCTGATTGCCATTACTTATCTGACTTCTCGGGGCACGATAAGAAAGCCACGCTTATTCGAGTAACAACTGCCTGCCCAAACCAATGACTTCGATATTTCTTGACCGGGATACTTCTACGATCTTGAGAAAAATTGGTTTGAAAATCACCACTTTCCTGGTGCATTAAAGTACACAAATTAGTATTTGGCCTGTCACTCTTTTTTAGCATGATATCAGCGCATTATTTTTCAACTAAGTGGTCTATGACTTCGGCCTGGTCTGCAGAGACATTCCATCGCGACCGGGGTCGGCACCACCATCCCAGCCCTGTTCATTGATCCGAATGGCATGTACACCGGCAAACCCAAATGATTGATGCGAACGCCTGACCTGGTAGCCAAGGGATTCAAGTTCCGACTGGATATACCGAGGGATGCGATTGGTAACGTCAATTACATCGGAGGTCACGCAGAACCTGGGGCCAGCCACTGTCTCCTGGGCATTCATACCAAATACCAGGCAGTTGAGTATGCCTTGCAACACGCCCATGGTGATGTAGGTGCCTCCGGGCGCGCCGATGACCAAATAAGGCTGTTTGTCTTTGAACACGATGGTGGGCGACATTGCGGTAAATCGTGATTTGCCGGGCGCCAGTGAATTTGAGCGGCCCGGGCGAGGGTCGAACACATTCATACAGCCGTTGTACATGAACCCAAGTCCCTCGGTAACAACACCCGAAGGATTGCCAAGGGAGTGGGTCATCGAAACGCAATTGCCCATGTCGTCCACGGCACAGACATGGGTAGTGTCCTTATTGTCTGCGCCACTATTGAGCCTGGGAACGGGCGTTTTTTCTCCAGTACGGATTCGGGTTGCCATCTTTTCCGCATGCTCTGCACTAAGCAGAACATTTAAAGGCACGTCCACATAACGCGGATCACCCATATGCCTGTCTTTATCAACGGTGGCAATTTTCATGGCCTCAGCCACTGTCGCAATATAGCGACTGCTGTTGTGGCCCATTGCCTTTAGGTCGAAGTGCGACAGTATATTCAGCATCTCGATCACCATTGCACCGCCACCGGGCAGCGGATTAGTAGCGACTTCATAGCCATGAAATTCACCCCATACAGGTTCACGCTGCTCTGTTTGAAAATCGCGAAGGTCATCGCCTGACAAAAGGCCGCCATTGTCCTTCATGTCAGCGGCGATTTTGCTGGCAATCTCACCCTGGTAGAAGTCTTCAACGCCTGCGCTGGCTATTCTGCGGTAGGTGTTTCCCATGTCAGGATTGCGCAGTATTTCACCGGCCTTGTATATTGAACCGTCTTCCCTGGTATAGATTTTCGCGGTGGCTGGAATTGCTCTTAGTCGCTCGATATGTGGAATACGACCAGCCGCCTCCACCAGATTCCAATAGCTGGCAACGTGGGTTCTGACCGCAAACCCTTGTTCGCAGTACTCGATCGCCGGTTCCAAAAGCTCTGCCAGGGTGAGATTGCCATAGCGCTCGATGGCCTCGGCGAAAGCTTTGATTGAACCGGGGCTCGTGATGGACTGATATCCCAGGTCATTAACGCCGCCTTCCAGAACAAAGCCGAATCCATCTTCTGTTTCCGAGATAACGATGTCTTCCCACATATCTTCCTGGGTTGCTGCGGGCGCTCTGCCATGGAAGTCGATGAAGTGGTGTTGACCTTGATCGGGAAGATAAAGTTGCATAGAGCCGAAGCCAGCGATGCCACACATCTGAGGGTCGATGGCGGTTTGGACCAGGGCGCAGGCAATCGCTGCATCAACGGCGTTACCGCCTCGCTCTAAGGCCAGAACGCCAGCTTCAACGGCCTCAGGTTGCGGTGCACAGACGATGCCCTGTGACATGCTTAATCTCCCGGATCACATTAGTGATCAAAGAGTAACAACTAATAAAAAGCTAGTCACGGTGCCTGGGATTAACCTGCCGTTGCGGTTTAAAGCCCAGGGCCCGGCACCATCGGGCTACCATCTGAGAAACGAGACATGCGGAATCTAGTCAGATCATGGACGGCTGGATTTCCCATCACCATGTCTGCCATCACTTTACCGGCACCTGGGCCAATGCCAAAACCATGGCCGCTAAAACCAGTTGCAAGCAGCAACCCAGGGTGGGATTCAATCTGATCCATCACCGGCACTACGTCCGGGGTCACGTCAATCATGCCCGCCCAGACTTCTTCAAAAGGTATTTCCCCGAGCGAAGGTAGGCGCATTTTCAGCCCTTGCCGCATGGAATTTAGTGCCTTCTGAGAAGGGGCCGGATTTAGTACACGATGCTGTTCAAAAGGTGTGGTTTCATCATCGCGCCAGCGCCGTGTAGGTAGCATCCTATCAATAACATCGCCCCCGAAGCGGAGCTTGATAAATCGGACGCTCTGATAGAGGGCGGGCACAAACTTAAAGAAGTGGCGAAAACTATCCGCACCAATGAAGTGTTCGTTCTGCGGGCTCGAGGCCACGGTATAACCTCCGTCTTGCCGACGCCTGATGGCTATCTCTGACACCGCGACATTGCCTTGATAGATATCGGGTGCAGGCGCCGTCCTTGCAACGGTTGCCCGCACAGCAATCTGGGGCAGATTAATACCAAGGTTTGCAAGAAACAGGGTAGACCAGACGCCACCAGCGCAAACCACAGACTGTGCTTTAACGCTTCCATGTTCCGTGATCACGCCAGTGACTCGACCGCCCTGCATATCTATTGAGCGCACCGCGCAGTTTTCACGGATCAGGCCACCCCGGTTGCGTAAGGCGCGGGCAAGGGCAGGCACAGCCTTGAAGGGTTCCGCCCGGGCATCGCTCGGGGTGAACATGCCGCCCTTCCACTGCCCTGGTTTGTCTTTGATGAGTTCATCAACCTCGGCGCCACTCAGCAACCGTGTATCCAACTGGTGCTGGGTAGCGATATCCATCCATCGCTCGTGCGCGGCCATTTCCCGGTCATTTTTAGCCGCGTAAAGGACGCCTTTTCGCGTGAAACCAATGTCATCGTCACATTCCTTCGATAAGCTCTGCCAGGTATTGATGCTATCCATCATGATCGGTAGTTCTGCNATCAAACGTACTTACCTGCCTGAATGACGGCGAACTGTCTGTCAGGGTCGTCCTGTGGCGTTGCGTCATCGCCCTCTTTCGCCAACAACACAGAGGGGTTGTGGGCGTATTGCAAAATGTAGGATTTACGTTCGCCTTCGGTATGATTCGGACCCGTGCGATGCGGCGTCAGGGATGAAAACACCACAACGTCTCCAGCCTTTGCCTCAATCGGCTGGGCACCGGATGTATCTGTCAGACATTCGTAGCCGAGATCAGTATGCCTGTGACTGAGCGTGCCTTGCCGATGCACGCCGGGCATAATCCACGGGCAGCCATTTTCTATGGTCGTATCAACCAAGGGCACCCAACAAGTCAGGTAGTCCTGCGGTGCAACAAAGTTATAACCATTGTCCTGATGCCAGGGGAATTCCTCCAGGCAGTGAGGCTTCCCAATAGAGCCGACAGTCCGGGCCGAGCAAGTCAAAGCATAAGTCTGCGAACAGCTCGGATTTAGCAAATTGGCGGGCAACCTTAGAGCGTTTCACAACGTGCAGGGCGAACGTGATTTCATCGGCCCGCGCAATAAATTGGCGCTTGTCTTTCACTGTGCGCAAGAATTCGTTGGTCTTGGCTTCCATCGGATCAATGTCTGCAATCAACTCATCCAGCGTAGACTGTGGGATAACCTGTTCCAGCAGAAAGCCGCCGTCCTGGTTCCATGTATCGGCTTGCGACTCAGTAATTATGCGGAAAGGGCCCTGGGTGTCAGGCCAAACAAAGTCAGTGTTTTTTTCGTGTTGTTGCAGGCTCATCTTATTCCTGTTCGTTAAAGTCTAACTGAAGTCAAAATGATTCCAGCATTGGTGGCAACAAGCAAACGGTTACTTGATAATCAACTTAGTTTTAAAGGGTAGAGCACTATGGAATTTCCAAAAAGTTTCATCTGGGGTTCGGCCACCGCAGCTCATCAGGTAGAAGGTAGAGCATGTGGAGCACAGCATGTTTAAGGAACCATCATTGGATGCCTGTGATCATTTCCATCGCTACCCGGAGGATATTAAGCTGTTAGCGGACCTGGGTTTTAATTCCTATCGGTTCTCGATCGAATGGGCCAGGGTTGAACCAGAGGAAGGGCATTTTTCAGCCGCTGCTATTGATCACTACCGCCGCATGTTGGTGGCATGCCATAACCATGGAATTAAGCCTTTCGTGACCTTTCATCACTTCTCCTCACCCCAGTGGTTAATCAAAGCTGGTGGTTGGGAGAGCGACGATACGCCTGCGCTATTTGCCCGCTATTGCGGTCGCCTGGCTGCAGACCTTGGAGACCTTATTGCCGGGGGCTGTACCATCAACGAGGCCAATATCGGCCGTGTTTTGATTTCCTCAGGCGTACTGCCGCCCATAGATCTAATCCGAGCGTCACCGGGTTGGGTCGAAGCCTCTGATCAATTGGGTATCAGCGCCGATGACTTTAATCCTTTTATGTTTGCCGTGAGTGAACAAGGTCAGCGAGTGGTTATGGCAGCTCACCATCAGGCAGTGGAGGCTATACGTGCCACGGGTGCGACCTTTCCAGTTGGCGTCACCTTAGCCGTGCAGGACATTGTTGCGGTAAAGGGGGGCGAGGCTATTGCCGCTCAACACCAGCTAGAGGTTAACGAGCAATATCTGACAGACCTTGTGGGTGATGATTTCGTTGGGGTGCAGTGTTATACCCGCCATCGTTACGACGCTAACGGTGCCATGCCAACGGAAGAAGGGGTCGAACTCACCCAGATGGGTTACGAATTCTGGCCTGAGGCGCTTGAGAGCTCTATCAGACAAGCCCATGCGTGTTCAGGGCTACCGGTGCTGGTGACTGAAAACGGCCTGTCTACCACTGACGATAGCCGCCGGATCGCATTCGTCGAGAGAGCACTGCAAGGCGTGAAAAACTGCCTCAAAGATGGTATTCCGGTGATGGGTTATACCTATTGGTCTTTACTGGACAACTATGAGTGGATGCTCGGTTACCGGCCAACATTCGGTCTGATTGCCGTCGACAGGGCAACCCAGCAACGCACTGTGAAGGACAGTGCAGTTTGGCTGGGTAACATTGCGCGCAGTAATCGCCTTGGCTAGCCGGCCAATAGGTATTGACAAATTAACTGTAAAATTGATGACAAAGCCCCGTCAAACCATTGTCAAATTGCCACCGCCTTTCCTGGCCTTACTGAGTTAAGTTGTCAGCACGTTCAATTCAAATAGGCAGGTGCTTGAAAACCGCCAACGCGCTCAGCCAGCAACCGGGTAAACTCAATGGTTTCAAAGTCGCAGTAAGGTCCACCCATGGCCTGAAGGCCGATGGGCAATCCATCCCCTGAAAGGCCCGTTGGGAAAACCGTGCTCGGCAAGTAAGCGTTAATCGCCAAACCAGCCCAGAATAACTGCTCAAAATAAGGGCGGTGCGCTTGATCGACTGTCACGGTGCGCTGTCGAAAAGGCTGATGATCGTGCACGAAGGCGGTGGTAGCCATTTGCGGGCAAACGACGATATCCCACTCTTCAAAAAACTCATCCCAGGCCGCTCGTATTTTTTCACGTCGGCCATTAGCGCCAATCCAGTCTCGATGCGAGAGCACTGCCGCACGAGTGATCAGCGCCCCACGACTACGGTCATCGTTATCAAGACTGTCCGCTCGGCGCTGCATGCGAGCAACTTCCTCAGGGCCCATCCCTGAGGTCATCGCCGAATTCAGCAAGGTCTGATAATTTTCATGGGCGGCCACCACATCAAATTCAGGTCGCGCCGTATAAGAAACCGTGGCGCCAGCTGCCTCCAGTTGGGCACCAATCCCCAAGGCTCGCGTTGATACGTCTTCGGCCACCGGCGCCGTGTCATCCGTTGCCCAAATAACAACTTTATAATCAGACAATTGTTGTTTGACGGCTGGCTTCAGCGATAGCTGCCAACCCTTTGCTTGGCGTGTGCCAGGACCCACCATAATAGAGAGTGCGAGCTTTAAGTCGGCAGCGCTTCGAGCCAGAGGCCCGCACACGGCAAGATCCCCTTCTGGTAGCCCTGCCAACAATTCATGGCCTTGCATCGGCACCACACCATAGGTTGGTTTATGGCCATAAACGCCGCAAAAATGTGCTGGATTTCGAATCGAGCCGCCAATATCAGATCCCGCCTCGAGGGCCGATAAGCCTGCCGCTAAGGCCGCCGCGCTACCACCTGAAGAGCCGCCGGGGGTTCTCGTAATATCCCAGGGGTTACCGGTTACTCCATAGATCGGGTTGTAACTCTGAAAATCAGCCAGATCGACCGGCACGTTGGTCTTGCCAAGAAAATGTGCGCCTGCTTGCTTGAACCGCTCAACAATCAGGCCATCTTTCGTTGCAACGTTGTGACGAAAGTGCTCTATACCCCAGGTGGTTGGTGTTCCAGCCAGTACATAGGATTCCTTTATCGTCATCGGCACCCCATGTAGCGGGCCCAACCACCTGCCGTCTGCAGCCGCCTGATCCGCGGCAAGCGCGGCACTCCGAGCACCCTCGAAAGTCCTCACCACGACGGCGTTAATGTCGTTATCCAGGCGCTCGATTCGTTCAATAAAATAGTCGGTTAAAGCAATCGAGCTGATCGCCCCATCCCTGATTTTCGCTGCCAACTCTGTGGCCGAAAGAAATGCCCAGCTTGTCATTTGCTCTTCCTAATCGCATGGGTATCAAAGTCAGATGATGTTTTGTTGATTTTTTCGATGAGGTTCGATCGAAGGGTAACAACATTCGTCAGACTTTTTGCTCGCAACACCCCTACTTCCTTGCCGGTATAGGGCGTAAATCCTTTTGGCGTCGACTCTCCTGCAATCGTAAGAAGAATCCAGTTCAGAAGGTTGGCTAATTTTTCATCCCCAATGGGGGCGTTGGCTGAACCCGGAACACGAACAAGATACTCACGACCTTCCGGAACCTTAAGGAAGTTTCCAACATAGTCTTTCATCTCAGGGACTTCAGCCTTAAGACTTCCCGCCCCATCACTTAGATGGCATCCCTGACAGTACAACATGTAGTGAACTCGGGCCTCGTTGGCAACCGGCTTACTGTAGAGTGGTTCAGCCCAGGCCAGGGGTGCAGCAGCAATCGAAAAAGTGATCACCAGTAGCCAGGCATTTTTAAAAGGTTGGCTAACTCCCATTAGTTTCTCTGTTCCTCAGGGTCATAAATAGCAACAGGGTCGGGCGGGTTAAGATAATCCTGCAACGATGCTATCCCAAGCGCCTCCGCCTCGAACAAACTTTCAAGATGTTCCCTTGAATTTACAATCCCCATAGAGCCTATCTTGCCATCCGGCCTAATCAAAACAGCATAGGGTAGTTTCGCGACACCGTAGGAGCGGCCTAATAACTCAGATAAGACATAGGGAAACCCATCAAGCTTGTTAGATGTAACATAGGCTTCATGTTCCTTGACAGTATCTCCGTCACTGGCAAGGATAAAATCAAAATCAGCCTCAATCTGTGATAACGATTTAAATACAGGCAGAAGGGACTTACAGATTGGGCAGTCAGGCGCCACAAAGAATACCAGCGCACCGTTACCCTGCGCGCCTATCTTAATGGACGAGCCTGTTAGCGTTTCAACTTTGATCTCAGGTGCACTGTCACCCACTTTTAGCGCTTGGTTAACCATGAGTGCCCCCGCCGGGGCCACACGTTCATAAAGAACACCTATCTGCCGGGTAAGTGCAAACACAGTCAATGACAGCGCAATGACAATACACCAGAGTAAGACAACAGCAACGACAAGCCAGGTGGTCATAGTTCCTTCCGTGTTAGGTTACTTTGTAAACTCTGGTTAAAGCAGAGTTGGTTGTAAGATAGGTAGAAGAGGTAGGCACCCAGCACGGTGCCACCGACCAGGATCCAGTAGGCAAGCCCAAGTTCAACAAGACCAGTAAACCCAACAGTATTCGTCGACCACGCAAGAAGAATCGCAATAACAAGATTACGACTAACCAGTGATTGGCTAATGGGCATGGATTGCCCACCACATCCACAATCAATTTCTGTTCTGCCCCTGACCACATTGACCTGGATCGCTATTGCGTAGCCAACGAGCATTACAGCGGCAAGGTATTTGAGAAACGGAAGCATTAGCAGCAAGCTAATAATTGCAAGGAACTCAGCAAATATAACAAGGGCAGCCGCTGACCAGACCAGTGAAATCGGTATCAGCCGATAACCTGAAATGATCCCAACAAAGTCTTTGTAAGCCGACGATTTGTGAATGGCCGCTTCAATAAACAAGATGATTGCGAAGATCTGAATTGAAATCGCCATCAAAGGGATGGTGTGCGCTGCAAGTTCCATCATCGAGTTCAACTTGAGGCCTGAGGTCTCAAATCCCTGGTGTTTCTCACCACGATACTCCGAATACGTTCTATTTCCCTGGCGGTATAAGGCTCAACATCAATTTCAGGCGCAAATTTGAGCAGGACATAGTTTAACAATACAGCTAATGGCGCAGGGTCAAGTTGCATGGCAACGGCCGGCATATAACCGGAAAATTTCTGCCTATCGACAATGATGGTGCCGCTCATTCCCTGCGTTACTATTTTAACAAGATAAGTACGGCCGTCTTCTTTGTTGGCCCAGTGTCCCAGCCGTTCATTCAATGGCGGAAATACGCCCGGGATACCCTTGCCATCTGGCAGATGACAAACACCGCAAAGCTTCTGGTAATCGCCCGTCGCCGCTATTTCTGGCTCTGTCGCGCTAGCGATGCAAGAAGCGGCTACTATCGTTGCAAACAGTATCAGGGGTAATAAACGCCGCAAATCAGTTACTCGGTCGCGACGCCTAAAATAACAGCCGTTGAACAATTGTAAATATTAGTTTCTGTGCCTAGACACCAATCAATATCATTGTTTGCCTGCGGCCTGTAAATGGGCTTGTCACCCTCGTTACGGTTACACAGGCATCTGCCGCAATCACTCTTGCCGCAGCAATCATTGTAGGAAATGATGTAATTTCTACCGTCAACCGGGTTTCTGCAGGTTCCAATCCAGGTAAGTGGAGACATTTCAGTGCCTGGTGGGCAGGTGTTTTGGGTACCACCACAACAGGAGCACAGGTAACCATCAATGGCACAGTATCGCCAATAGTCACATAGCGTGGGGTCGCCAGGGTCTTGTATATTGCCCGTTGTCTGGGCGGGGACCCTGCTCTCGCCGCTACCTGTACTTGCTCGCGCTACAGGTAGCAGTGGCAACGCCGCCGTCCCAAGTAACACACCACCAAACTTTGCAAAGAAACTCCGGCGCGAAGTGCGGTGGGCGATGTTACGTGCTGTCTGTTGTGTAACTTTATCCAACCAATCCATCGTTGCTACCTCACTGTAATCGGTGAACCTGGTAGGGCGATGCCCCCAGGTCCATGATTGAATTTTGATATTTACCTGTTTGTGCGTTGTAAACATCAAGAGCCTGGGCGGCATTGAGCACGAGAAGCCTTGGCTCATCTTCCAATGACACATCAATAGCGATGGCGTTTACGTTTAGCTTAATACGTGAAAGCCGTGTCTTTTTCTTGGTATCGAAAAGCCACACTTCACTGGCCGGGTCTTTATGGCTACCTTCATAGCCATCAGGTGTCATTCCCACCCATAGTCGGCCGTCAGGGTGACTTGCCGTCCAATGCCAGCCTGCTGGCCGCCAACCCTTCGACCGCTCATTATTTGATAACAATGACCAGCTATCTAGCGGCTCTCCCTTTGCAGAAACCGTTTGCAGGTTGCCATGGAAACTGACGAAGAACCAGGCACCTCCAATTTTGCTGGATTTCTCTGATAGTGGATCATTGTCGATATCAATAAACGGCTTACTCTTTGATTGTTTTCTCACCTGACCTGAACTATCCAGGCTGATAAACAGGGCAGCACCATCGCCACAGAGCATGAAAAAATCGTCATTTACAGTTGGATAAACCAGGCTGCAACCCGGGGACTCGATCTCATTGACGACTTTCCTTGAATCCAGATCGATCACGGATACAGAGGTTGCCGGCGTGAGGTTAAAAACCAGCATGAACTTCCCACTATCTGTAATTCCGGTGCTCGCCTTGTTTACAACTATTGCAGCCCTCTTCGGCGGCAATTCAATCTCAGCAAGCCGCTCCAGATTATTCATATCGTAAACAGTGACAAGATCCGACCTGTCGCCACGAGTTCCGCGACTGTAGTAGGTTTCTCCCACATACATTTCCTGTCGGCTAACGGATACATCAAACGTCGCGAAGTTGCCTGCGCTCATCATGCCTTTGAAGCGCCCTGTGTGTGTGTCAACAAGACTAAAAGCGCTATCTGGCAGACTACCGAACCCAAAGTCATGCACAACCGCGTAGCTGGCAGGGTATGGTGTATCCAGTGAATCAGATATCAGTAGAGGTTCGGCGGGCAGCGGATCAGGAAAAGTCTCCGCATTTACTAAGGCAGAGAAAGCTAATAACAGCAATGTACACAGCTTTACGCCACCAGCCCAATCATTAAGACGTTTATAGTTGTTTTTCATACTGTCATTTAACCCCGCCTGCTGCTTGTCCATGATGTGCACAAATGATCTTGACTTATATTTTTGACGCATAGTAACCTACGGCCAAATAATAGTACAAGTGCTCTAATATTGGCAATCGCGTTGAACGATTCGAAAGTACCAAGTAGCCAGAAGGTTAAGCCATTTGCCGGCACTCGCAAAGATCAAATTATTGAAGTAGCGAAAAAACTGATAATAGATGAAGGTGTATCTGCTGTGACGATGCGGCGGGTTGCCAGAGAATTGGGCATATCACCGGGCAATCTTCACTATCACTTCCCGAACTACGGGCTGATGCTTGCGGCGATTGTTGACGCTGTACTGGCACCCTATCTGACCAGGTTCGAGGCCCTGAAGGCTGAATCCCAGGGTGACCCCGTCACTGCCCTGACCGCCGTGATCGAATATGTCTTAGATGATCTTGGTAATAAGGAGACCACGATGTTCTTCCCAGAACTCTGGGTCCTTGCCAACAGGGATGACAAAGCCGAACAGCAAATGCGTAAGCTCTACGACATTTATATGGCTGTTCTTATTGGGCTTATCAATAATATCCGCCCTGATCTCAGCAAGAAAAGAACAAAGGAAATAGCACTCTTTATCTGCGCTTTAGTTGAAGGACAAACGGTTTTCATTGGCTATGAAACGACCCATAAACAACACCGCAAAGCACTGAAAGAAATTACTTTGACGACCGTTATAAAACTCGTGATGGAAACCGATTAACAAATAATTATGTCAGCGCAGCTTCCGGTGCAGGCTTCCAAATGTTTGACTGGTACCCTGATCGGTCGAAATGCAACGGGCGACCTGGTTCACCACATTACAAAAAACCTGGCCAGGCAGCCGATGGCTATCTGGAATTTGCGGCCGGTGATTTTTTATGGGGGCGCCGCATCAAACTTTTTAAAGCAGCCTTTGTCAGTACCAAACCGTACACAATTGTTAGGAAGGATTTTGTCCCATCATCTGTTTGGTTCGCTATCGCCTTGATCTACTTTCAATCGTTCGGAGTCAGCCCGAAGTTTAATGACATAGGCCTCGTCGGGTGATCCCAGTGCCAGGCTGAGCTCGGCATGCTGCAACGCCACCCATTCCCTCCAGATATCCTTTTCTACGCTGTCTGACTCTACTAAAGATACTTACTGAAAGTGTCGAATGTGGTATAGATGTGTGTACTGGTCATAGCAAGAACAACGGAGATAGCACGTGTCTAAACTCGAAGGAAAAGTAGCGCTGATAACTGGTGCTGGAAGTGGTATCGGTAGAGCAAGTGCAATTCATATGGCGCAGGCTGGTGCTGCTGTCATGTGTAGTGATATTGACTCTCAATCTGCTGAAGGTACCGTTGCCTTGATTAGTGAAGCCGGTGGTCGTGCAGACGGCATGGGGCTGGACGTGACAAGTGCGCAGGAAATGCGAGAGGCTATCAAGAGAACCATTTCGAATCTGGGCGATATTAACGTGCTTTTCAACAATGCTGGTGTCGGGGGAGGATTCGGCTGGGACCAAACTATTGCCGTGAATTTGACAGGTGTATTCCATGGCCTATCAATTGGCGCGCCGCTTCTTGCCGAACGAGGCGGCGGCGTGATAATTAACACTGCGTCCATTGCGGGCATGATAGCGCTAATGACACCGCCTGTGGATGAGGATGCCGAGACAGAAGCTGATCCGGATGCCGAAGCGGGAATAGGTGCCTACGTTGCAGCGAAGCATGGCGTCGTAGGGTTAACCAAGCAGTTTGCGGTTAACTACGGCGGTCAAGGTGTGCGGGTCAATGCAATTGCGCCTGGGTTTATTGTGACTCCCATGACGGCTGAGTTTCGGGCCGAACAGGCGGGAGAAGATTTTCTCATTGACCTCCATCCAATGGGCAGATTAGGCCAACCCGAAGAAATCGCATCAGTCGCAACCTTCCTGGCGAGTAGCGACGCCAGTTTTATTAACGGCATCACACTGCCGGTGGACGGTGGGTACACGGCGAGATAGATCTGTTTACTCTATAGTTTGTTGATACCATTAATCAGTACTGTTGTAGCGGTCTTACTGTGAGATTTACCATGGGATTTGCTGTGATAGTTACTGTGAGAGAGCCTGTTGTTTGAATCGAACTAGCGAACCACTTTCATTGGCTGGAACTCCTGCAGCATCCCCTCTCGGTTACTACAGCTGGACTTTCGGTCAGGCTGCCCGAGACCCTCTGTATATCATGGTCATCATTTACATATTCTTTCCCTACTTCAGCAATGTGGTTGTGGGAGATCCCATTCGCGGGCAAACCCTCATTGGATACTTGAACGCGGGTGCCGGTGCCTTCATGGCGCTGACGATTCCTTTCCTGGGTGCGATCGCGGACAAAATTGGTAAACGTAAACCCTGGATATTTGGCAGCCATATCTTGATGGTAGTCATCGCTATTTCGTTGTGGTGGATACTCCCGGCTGGTTCGAACGCAGGTGTTGGGTTGGAACTGGGCTTTGGATTATTGCTGATCCTATTGATCGCCTTTGGCTATGCAGAAGTTTTTCACAACGCAATGTTGCCGGCTGTTACACCGGTCGATAAAGCCGGGATCGTATCGGGTTTAGCATTCTCTCTCGGCAACATGTGTGCCATAGGAATACTCGTCTTCGTGCTGATCGCCTTCGCGCTCCCCGGCACATTGGATTGGAGCTTTTTACCCGAGGCTCCTCTGTTTGGTATCGACAAGCAATTGCATGAACACGATCGTATCGTTGGCCCGCTAGGAGGCTTATGGTTACTGTTGGCGAGCATACCGCTGTTTCTGTTTACCCCCGACGGCATTGCTTCGGACAATCCTCTACTCGCCAGTGTCCGACAGGGTCTTAAGGACGTTGTTAACACTGTCAAACAGCTAAAGCACTATTCCAATATCGCGACCTATCTGCTGGCACGGATGTTTTTTAATGACGGCATGGCGGGTGTGCTTGTATTCAATGGAGTTTACGCGTCCGGCACATTTGGCTGGGATACCATTGCGTTATTGTTGCTGGGCATATTTACCAGTACCTCTGCAATGGTAGGCGCTTATTTGGGGGGGCTTGTAGACGACAAGCTGGGGTCGATTATGACGTTAAAGATTGCCATTGGTATGACGACGTTGATTTTGATTGGTCTAGTTTCGATGCAACCAGATACCATTTTTTTTGTTGTACCGGTAAGCACTGAGCCGGTTTGGTCCTCACCGTATTTCAATACGGTCGCCGAAATTATCTACTTGTTGATGTTTCAGGTTTTCGCGTTATTTTTTGTGACAGGTTTGTCTGCTTCTCGAACGCTCATGGCAAAAATATCGCCACCGGAAATGGCGACCCAGTTTTTTGCACTTTATAGTTTAAGTGGCACAGTCACCGCGTTCCTTGCGCCATTGCTAGTGGGTACAACAACCGCATTTTTCCAATCACAGCGAGCAGGCTTTGCATCCTTGATATTACTGATGGTGACTGGTGCGGTGATGCTATTTCTTGTGAAAGAAGAACGCTCGACGGTTGCACCGGATTGAGTTCACGACTACTTACTATTCCTCGATATAGATAACCATCTAACGGGTACTGACAAATTAACTCGAAAATGGATGAAAAGCCCATCAAATCATTTTCAAATTGCCATTGCCTTTTGCCAAGATGCAAAGGCGCGCCAAAGGCGCGCCAAAGGCACACCGTCGAAAATATCGATAATTCCCAGCTGACACCAACTGACACGAACTGACACCAACTGACGCCAACTGACGCATGGTATTGAATAGATTGCACACAGCGGTATGGGCATTTGCAAACCGTGGCGTTTGTACATTTATGACTGGCTCATATTCCAAATTCTGGCTGATCGGGCGTTCACTTGTGAGTACCTACCGCCAGGCTGGGGTTACGATGGGCGTTACGTTTCGGTATTCACAGATGCCGCGTCACACATCCTAGACGATGCGTGGATCAACCAAAATTTTAACCTGTGCTGGTTTGTTTGCGAGTTCAACAAAAGCGTCTTGCATGCCCCGCAAACCGACGGTTTTGGTATGTAACGTTTCGGTCTGAATGCGCCCGTCTACGACCAGGCCTTGAGCAATTTCGAAGTCTTCATTGAGATAAGCAATGGAGCTGGTGAGATTGACCTCTTTGATTAGCCATAGCGCACCGTAGATTTCAGACGCCCCGTTCGGTACGCCAACCAATGACACCTTGCCACCTCGACGGACCAAATCCACCGAGGTCTGGATAGTGGCAGCAATACCTGCACATTCAAACACCACATCCGCACCCACCTGACCTAGCGCCGCGTTTATTACTTCAGCGCTGTTTTCGGCGCGTGGGTCGATTAATAAATTGGCGCCCAGTGACTCACCTAGCTGGCGGCGTAAAGGCTCCGGCTCGATTAGCGTCAAGTGTCCAGCGCCAGCGGCTTTAGCAGTTTGTAGGGTCAAAAGGCCAATAGGACCGCCACCGATCACCACCACCGAATCGCCCAAGCGAATGCCTGTTCGACGCACAGCGTGCACGGCGACGGTCACCGGTTCCAGTATAGCGGCCTGGGTATCACTCAGGCTGGGGGCAACTGTTAGACGGTGCAAACCCACCATGTGGAGCGCTGTTCGGGTGCATACCCGTGGCGCCAGCAAAAACAGTCTCGCAGTGGCTCGCATCGCCGCGTTGGCAGCTAGGGCAATTGCCGCAAGCGGTAGCAACGCCAATGGCAACCCGATCACCTTCCCGAATGTTATGGTTTTTATCGCTACTACTCATGGCGGCAACTGACCCCACCCATTCATGGCCGCAGATGGATGGATTGTAGGGTTCTCCTGACAAAAAAGCGTGAAGGTCGGTACCGCAAATGCCGCAGTAGGCAATATCAACGACCGCTTTGCCTTTGCCGGGTTGTGGAGCTGGGAACTCTTCAAGGGTTATCGGGTCAGTAGTCATGTGGAAGCCTGTTGCGTTTGAACTGAAGAATAGTAGGACTGATGGTTGTAGTGGTCAACTATTTCCGGGCATGGCTTTAAGTATGTTCTATGCCTTGCCAGGTGGCGAGCCACCGTTATGGCCATGCCGCCGTTGCCCGACTGGACCGCATCAACACCATGGTGAATTACCACGGGGCAAGGTGGAGCAGATCCACTCGATACCTTCTTATTCAGAGACCAGGAATACTTGATCCAGACAGACCTACCTGGTTACCTACACAAAAACTGGCCCAATTCTACTTATACTCTCAATCTCATATGTAATGTTTGTTTTAGGCAAGGTAAGTTACGCATGAGCAACAAAAAGGCGATCAACTTGAATTCAGAGCAAACACCCACCAGCTTCGCCAAGACGCTGGCTCGCAGGGAAGTGCTGACGCTCTCCTTCGGCGCTATGATCGGCTGGAGTTGGGTACTGTTGACGGGTGAATGGTTAACAAGGGCCGGTTCACTAGGTACAACAATTGCGTTCGTCGTGGGCGGCATTGCCGTAATATTGATCAGCCTAACCTACGCAGAACTCGCCGCCGCCATGCCGCAAGCCGGAGGTGAGCATGTCTATACTCACCGAGCGCTGGGTTATGGTGCAAGTTTCATCGCAAGCTGGGCCATTGTTATGGCTTACGTCAATGTCTGCGTATTTGAGTCGGCAGCACTACCAACTGCCCTTGCATATGTTTTCCCAGATCTAGCCCAGGGTTATCTCTGGACCATTGCTGGCTCAGAGGTCCATATCACCATGGTGGCAGTGGGCGTGGGTGCGGCAGTTGTCATGACCTTAATCAACTTTTTTGGCATACGCTTCGCTGCATTTGTTCAGACCGTGATGACGGTTTTAATCGTGCTGGTCGGCCTAAGTTTCTTTACTGGCGCTGCACTTTTTGAATTCACCGGCAGCGGTGTACCGTTATTTACCAAAGGCGCTGTTGGCATACTTGGTGTTTTAGTCATGGTGCCAGCTCTAATGGTGGGGTTCGATGTGATCCCACAAAGCGCTGAGGAAATCGACCTACCGCCATCGCAAATAGGCAAACTCCTGGTCTTTTCAGTCAGCCTTGCCGCAATCTGGTACATCGCAATCTCGATTGCAGTGGGCAACGCTCTCAACACAGATCAAATCGGTGTTAGTGGTGCTGCTACTGCCGATGCCATGGCGACAGTTTGGGATAGCAGAATGATGGGAAATCTCATGATCCTGGCCGGCGTCGGGGGCATTCTCACAAGTTGGAACGCCTTTATCATTGGTGGTAGCCGAGTCCTCTATGCGTTAGCAGAAACTGGCATGATACCCGGTGCCTTTGCTAGAGTTCACCCGCGTTATAAAACACCTTATGTGAGTATTCTCTTCATCGGTTTACTAAGTTGTATTTCGCCCTTTTTCGGACGCACCATTTTAGTTTGGTTAGTTGATGCTGGTAGCTTTATGGTCGTCATCGCCTACGGCATGGTTGCCTTAGCGTTTCTCAAATTGAGATTTTCAGAACCCGATATGCCACGACCTTTTCGTGTTGCACAAGGTAAATCGATAGGCTCTCTCGCACTCATACTATCAATCGGATTAGGTTGTCTATATCTCCCCGGTAGCCCGGCAGCACTGATTTGGCCCTACGAATGGTTCATGGTTCTTGGCGGTGCTCTATTGGGAGCTGGATTCTATTTTAACAGCCTTAGACAGGCTGACGTAAAATCGGTGACGCAATAATAGCGCTGGTGCGTGGCGATTAATCTATCTTGTTGGTGCTACATTATTCCGAGATTCCGAGGTTTCTATTTTCCTCAACGAATGAAACAATCCAGTAGCAATCGCCAATAGGAAAGTGTCTTGTCCTTGTGGAATCCAACAGCTGAAAATATGACTCGCAGAGAATTGCGAGCTTTGCAATTCGATAAACTCAAAGTCCTGGTCAACCGGGTTTACAACGAAAGCCCCTATTACAAGAATAAGTTGACCGCAGCAGGCGTCTCTCCAGAACACCTAAAAAGTCTGGAGCATTATCAAGACTTTCCATTTTTTGACAAAGACGAAGAACGCCTGAGTCAGGAAGAATCAAAAGAAGCCCTCGGCCACCCTTTCGGCATGCACATTACTTGCGACCCGAAATTAGTTAATCGAGTTTCGTCATCTTCTGGCACGACAGGGTCGCCCACTTTTAGCGGATTCACAAAGGCTGATCGGGCGATTGCCGCAGAGAACACAGCTCGCGGACTAACACGAATCGGTATCGAGCCAGGAGATGTGGTCCTGCATGCAAGCGTATTGTCTATGTGGATCGCTGGGGTACCGGCTGTTGATTCCATGATGGCGTATGGAGCGTGCGTTGTGCCTGTGGGCGCCCTAAGCGGCGTTGAAAGAGTTGCTCAAATAGCAAAAGAAACGCGGCCCCGCATGATCAGAACCACGGTCTCCTTTGCCCGGCATCTTGCAGCCACAATGCAGGATCGCGCGGGGATCGATCCAAAATCGTTAGGCATTGAAAAAGTGGTGGTTACTGGAGAGCCGGGTGGTAGCATCCCTGAGATCTTTGGTGAGATAGAAGCGGGATTCGGTGGGGCCACGGTTTACGACAATATGGGGGCGACCGGCTGTCACAGCCCAACAGGGATCTCTTGCGAGGCCCATGCTGGTATACATTTTTATGCTGAGGATAACGCCTACTTTGAAATTGTCGACCCAGACACGCTTACTCCTATGCCCATAGAAAATGGTGTCGAAGGCGAAATCATCTTCACTGGACTTGAGAGAGAATGCGGTCCGTTGTTGCGATGGCGCGACAAAGACATCATCAGAATCAATACCGACCCTTGTGAGTGCGGTCGTCCCGGAGTTCGTATGACTTTCAAAGGTCGCGTGGATGATATGCTGCTCATTAAAGGTGTGAACGTCTTTCCTAATGCAGTGCGCGATGTTGTTAACCGACATTCCAGTAAAGCTACTGGCAATATCAGAATGATTTTACAGAAATCAGGGCCTGTAGCAGAACCACCTATCCCAATTCTTGTAGAACATGTCAGGAACCTCAGCACAGCTCAACTCACTGAGTTGGGGAATGAGCTCGAGAATGCGATACACCATCAGCTACGATTCCGGGCTAAAATCGAGTTCCAAAGCGAAGATCATTTTGAGTTAAAAACGGGCACCACTGGAAAGTCAAAACTAGTAGAAGTTCTCAACAGTTAGGAGGTTGCATTGGTCGAACGATTTCAAGATCGAGTAGTATTTGAAACCATTGGTAAAGTCGCCGTCATCACCCTTGATCGACCGGAGAGACTCAACGCGTTTGATGCGCCAATGTATCAAGGTGTTAATGAAGCGCTGGACAAGTTCGCAAGCTCTCCCAATCTATGGGTAGCGGTGATTCAAGCAGCGGGCGAGCGAGCTTTCAGCGCCGGTGCAGACGTAACAGCGCTTAGCGAGAATGCCGCGAAAGGCGTTAACGCTGCATTAGGTGGCCTGAATCTGGACAATGGTATGGTAACAAATAAGCCGATCATAGCCGCAGTCCACGGTTTTTGCGTCGGCGAAGGTGTTTCTCTCGCGCTTTGTTGCGACATGATCTTTTCGGATCCTGACGCCAAATTTATTATCTCAGAAGCGAAGGTAGGTACTAACGCCGTAGACATTCCAATCAAGCTCGGTAAGAAAATTGGCTACTCAAAAGCATTTGCATTCCTTACTCCTGGCGACGCAAAAAGTGCTCAGTGGTGCGAACGCGCCGGTTTTGTGGAAGTGATTAGTGATGCAGGACAAGTTCAGACGGCAGCGCTTGAATACGCCCACCGTATTTGTTCAGAAAGTGGTCCACTGGCAATCCGTGCACAAAAAGAAACGTTGTGGCGTAGTGTGTTTGAAGATGACGCCAAAGCCAAAGAAGTAGGTTTAACTATGCGCACAGCTATTCGACTCTCTGGTGACTATAAGGAAGGTAGAGAAGCTTTCCTCGAAAAAAGAAAACCTGAGTTCAAGGGTCTGTAGCTGAAAAATCGACCCATCAATACATTCTACCTGAGCTAACCAGGGCCTCTATTTGATAATACTCCGTCGCCTTAGATGTCTTGTTAGGGTTCTAGTGGGGTATTGATCAGACGCCTTTTCCCCCACACGCAATTTCAAAAAAAGCCATTCTTCGCGTCGATAACCGGCTGATATCGGAGAATGTATTTCCTAAGTTGCAGTGTAAGCCTAATCATCTTCTTATCATTGAGCGAAACACAAACGCGAACCATCTTCGCCATAGAAGCAGGAAAGTCGCTTGGAGATTTCTGAATTTCGTTAGCGAATGCTCCCTGCTGTTGTTGACTCAAAGAAAAATAGTTAAACACGACGGCTTCTGCGATGGTTGCCACAACTTGAGCAGAGTTATAGTAGGTATGCTGCTCAAAAAATTCTCGTTCTTTGCTATGTCCCAACTTCTTGCAAACCGCTGGAATCTTTATTTTTATTGGTCGGGATGGCGAGAATTGAACTCACGACCCCTGCCTCCCGAAGACAGTGCTCTACCAGGCTGAGCTACACCCCGACTCGCCGATAT
>LWDU01031836.1_pt1 | contig 33055 bp, 35 predicted proteins | sample 727161 | NCBI WGS metagenome assembly LWDU01 (sample SAMN04566230, study PRJNA314399) | hydrothermal vent metagenome | isolation source: deep sea hydrothermal plume seawater | place: Mexico: Gulf of California, Guaymas Basin | collected 2004-07-11 | reverse complement strand
GACAGTGGCCTGAACAACTGCTGGACTCACTTCGATGGCAACGATTCCTCAGGTTCTGCCAGTGAGGGTTTCGGAGAGAGTGTGGTAACTAATGGTAAGCACGAGGTTGAGTTCTCATGTAAGATACAGGAGAACTTCAAGCAGGATATGTATCTCAGTCCAAATGGAACTATAGAGCTTGATTTCGCAGTCGAGGTCTATGCTCCGGGCCAGTGTGCTAATGATTGCGAGGATCTGAATGTCACTCTCTCTAAGGGCAGTATGGAAGTAGCTCGCACAGAGTACGCAGGCATAGATACCGGTGATCCTGAAACTCGGAACTGGAAAATCGACGTCAATGAGAATATGACTAGGTGGAATAAATCGGCTGATGAGCCGATAGTTACCTTCAGGTGGGTTGGCTATGCAGATTCTGGACCCTTATGCTTCATTTTCTTGTGCGATTCTTACTTCAAGTTCTTCTACTCAAATAATGAGGACAACTACACCGTCGAAATGAACTTCCCCGTGGTCAACCAGACCATCCCAGGAGAAGGTGGCGGTGGCGACGGAATCGGTGGCGCTGTCTCGGACGCTCTGCCCGGCTTCGGTCTGATAGCAGGTATCGGCGCTCTAGCACTCGCTGCCGTCGGCGCCAGCAGATTCTCTCGTGAAGAGTGATTGCGTGTTCGACTGGGTCTCGGCCATCATCGCCTCTATGTTTGGAGCCAGTGAAGCTATCGAAGAAATCCTCGAAGAAGAGTAATCACAAATCGCCAACGGCGACATCTGACTCCTCGCCGCTTTCGAGATTCTTGATTCTCACATTTCCAGCGGCCCACTCTTCGGGCATCACCATAACGAGCCTTTGTGCTCCAGTTCTCTCGGCATGGCGGAAAGCCCACTTCATGCGCTTGTCCTCGAGTACGAGATCAACCGAGCGACCACTCGCTCTGAGTCTGGATGCTACAGACATCGCAGCCGAACGCAAATCCTCGCTGATTGCGATGACGATGTCCTCGTTGCCTGAAGGCAGGTCGGGTACGAGTCCCTTGTCCATCAGCAATTCCATGATGACCATGTCACCGAAACCGAAACCTGTCGCTGGCATGTCTTTGCCACCTAGGCTCGACAGCAGTCTGTCGTAGCGGCCACCACCACAAATGGCGCGTAGCTGTCCTGCTCGGTCGTGTGCCTCGAAGACCGGGCCGGTGTAGTACGCAAGACCGCGGACCACCGAAGCGTCGAAGGCAACCCAGTCGGCGATGCCATAGGAATCAATGAGGTCGAACAGTCCTGCAAGTTCCGAAACGGCCGCGCTGTCGTCACCAAGTGCGGCTGAAAGAGAATCTAGGTCGTCAACCCCGAGTGTGGACTGGATAGTAGTCACTGCGTCAGCGCCGAGTCCTTGCTCCGCCAGTTGCGCTGCGACAACATCCTCGGACAATTTGTCCATCTTGTCGACAATGATGCAGGTCGCGGCGAAGGCATCTCCGGAAATTCCCAGCGAGCCGAGAACCTCCTCCAGCACCTTGCGGCTGCTGATTTTGATGACCAAGTCGTCGGCTGTCAGTCCGACGCCCTCGAAGAAGTTCACTAGAACCGAGAGCAGTTCCACGTCAGCCTCGAGGGCGTTGCTGCCCCAGACGTCGACGTTCCACTGGTAGTGCTCGCGCCCGCGTCCGCGTTGCGTGCGCTCGTATCTCCAGCACTGTGGGATCGAGAACCACTTGATTGGAGTGGGCAGGACTCCTGCCCTAGCCATCACCATGCGCGCGAGGGAAGGTGTCATCTCGGGACGAAGGGCGACCCTGCGCTCGCCCTTGTCCTCGAAATTGTAGAGTTGCTGTGTAATCTCCTCACCCTGCTTGCGGGTGTACAACTCCTCGTGCTCCAGCACCGGAGCGTCGTACTCCTCGAATCCGTGGCTGCGGGCGGCGTTACGGAAGTTGTCGAACAGCCAGTTGCGTATCCTCATATCCTCGGGATAGAAGTCCCTAGTGCCTCGTACGCCTTGGGTCACGACCGCGCCACGAACAAGACCACTTCAAGACCTACGCCGCTCTTTGTACTCCTCAAGGCGTTCTTTGCGTGGGATTCGTCCGTCCGACAGGGGGAAGGCGAAGATGCGTAGTGCAAGGAAGGCCAAGAAGCCGAAAGCAGCTGTGTTGGCAGCCCATGTGTACAGGTGGTTGTATCCTAGGGTGTCACTGAAGTAAGCTATCGTGGTGGTGGAAATCGCCCATAGGACAGTGTAAATCAGCAGCATCACATAGAGGCTTTTCGTGTATTCAGTTGGAGACTCAAAGGTCAGCCAGCGATGTAGGAAGTGAGCCTGCCACGAACTGATGAAGTAAGCCACGGCCCAAGCGCTCGCTGCCCGGTACTGCTCGATTAGGACCATGTCATAGAGCCAGTCGTAGATAACGAAGAATACGGCGACATTGATGCAACCTACTGCGCAGTAAGTCGCATACTCACGCAGCAGTTTTGCCCACGGGTAATCTTCACTGACCAGCATGCTATCCCTACGTCCACTCCGCCAGTACTCTGGCTATCTCAACAGGAACGTCCTCTGCAAGCAGTCCTGGGCCGGTGCTCTCGGCTGCTCTGGTACCGGCTTCGCGCAGCAATGCGCAGCCTAGTCTAGCTGCAGGCCATGCCTCCATGCCCTGAGCCAGCAACCCTCCTATCGTTCCTGCCAGCAGATCGCCAGTACCTCCCACCGCCATGCGGGAGTGACCCCCTGAGGCACGACAGGTGCGACCTTCGGGACCTGTCAGTTCATCCTCCGGGCCGGTGACCACGATGGTAACGGCCTCTCCCGAGCAATCATTGAGTGCATCTGAGGGGGATGTTGTTCCAAGCCAGCGCTCGGCCTCCTTGGCATGAGGAGTGGCAACGCCGCTTAGTCCATCAGGCCATGACCCACTGGGCAGGGCACTGATGGCATCAGCATCAATCACTACGGGAATACTGTTGTCTAAAGACATCTTGAGTATCTCTGATACAGCACTCAACGTGGCATCATCATGGCCCAGACCAGGGCCGATGATTAGCGCTTGAGTTCCACGCAATCCGAAGGCTTCGGAGATATGTGCGAGAGAAGCATCGGTTAGCATGTCCTCGTCTGGCAAGATCTCGGGAATCAGTGTGGCTGGCCACTCTACTCTAGCTGCGGCTGCACTAGGCATCGCGATGTGTACGAGATCGCAGCCAGTGCGAGCGGCTGCCATCCCTGCAAGCATCGGGGCACCGTGGTAGGGACCTCCTCCGATTACCCATAGTCGGCCGCGGTCTCCCTTGCGAGCGTTTGCAGTGAGAGGAGGATACCGGTTCGCATCACCGGGCCCGCAGTCTTCGACCTCGGCCGGCCATGGTAATGGAGCCACCGTGACTTCCCCGGCCTCGGGTGAGGCCAGTCCCTGCTTGATACTATGGAAGGTGATGGTGGCGACAGCTGGTAGCGCATCCAGTCCTCCCAATCCCGTTGGGATATCACAGGCAAGCACGGGAGTCTTGAGTTCAACTGCCCAAGCTACGATGTCTCCGATAGGGGGCCTGAGGCTCTGTCCAGGCGAGACCCCTGCTCCCAACAGACAGTCCACGACGAGAGAATGAGGTTTGAGAGGTGCATTGGGCCAGATTCGTACCTCACCTGCGGCCTCGCGCGCGGCGCGCGCGCTGGCGCCGCGCGATTCAGCGTGGCTGGCTATGACCGAGGTATCGATGCCCCATTCACGCAGGTAGCGAGCGGCGACGAAGCCGTCTCCGCCGTTGTTGCCCGGTCCACATAAGATCACAATCGCTCCTTCTGCCATTTCGCGTGCAGCAGTAGCGAGTCTCTTACCAGCCGCATCCATCAGCGATGCCTCTTCGATACCAAGTGCATTCGCATTGCCGTCGAGTACTGCGACCTCGGGCCAGCGCATCTCCCAGCATGCCGGCTCGCGCATGGCCCGACTCACACGAGTTCTGCTTCAACAGTTGCCGTTGAATGGCTGCGGGTCTCGCCATACTCGTCGACAAATGAGTCAGGAAGTGTTTCGCCGGCCTGCACGACGAATGGATCGCTGCCCCCCGGCAGCATGTCGATTGGTGCATCCGCGCCCTCGGGGACGTTGCGGAACAGCGGGCGCGGCTCCAGCTCGAAGTCTCTCGAAAGGGGCCAGAACCAAGGAGAGTCTTTGGTGGGAACCATCCGATTGACGAGAACATACTTGTTGAGAGAGATGAAAATGAACGCAGTGACACCCCAGAACAGGAGGATAATCGAGATCCCATGAGGATTGGTCGGATTCCATGGGTCATGCACATTGAGCAGCAGGTCACTGAAGTAAGAGAGCATCAGGACGGCAAACATGGCAGGGAATCCGATGTACATGATAGCGTCCCACCAGCGCCCAATCCACCAGTCGTTGTCTCCGGTGTTGATGAAGTCGTCACGGAAAGCGGAAACACCGTTATCGACGTAGTCCCCCATGTCGAAGTCCTCGACCTCGTTCTCCTCCTGCCACGACTTGTAGCGGCTCCAGCCATACTTCCAGATGCTGTAGGCGATGAACAGCCCGCTGAACATCAGACCGTAGCCCCAAATGTGGTCCTGTACCTCGAGGAACTGGGGGAAGGCCACCCCGGTGGACTCATCCACTAGAATCCACAACGCTGCACTCGGCAGCCCGAACAGGAAGATGGCGACGCTTGTGAACCCGACCGCCTGCGAGCGGTCGACCCCGTGGTCGACGAAGTTGCGCACGCACAGTTCCACAGTCGATATCATCGAGGTCAGCGCGGCGAAGGACAGCGCAAGGAAGAATACCGCGACCATGAGCAGTTGTATCGCGGGGCCGCCGGGCGCTTTGGCGAATACCTCAGGGAGGACAAGGAAGGTGATTGCTGAACTGCCGCCGCCTACCGCGCTGAGCGGGTCGTCGGAGACAGCGAACACTGCCATCATCACAGTCAGACCGGCGATGATCGAGATGCTGTTGTTGGCGAGGCACATAGTGGCGGCGTTCAGGGTGGTGTCCTCGTCCTTGCGCATGTACACCGAGTAGGTGATTGCCATACCCATGCCCGCCGAACACGACCAGGCTGACTGCGAGAGTCCGTTTATCCAAGTCTCGGGCTCCATCAGATACTCTGGCTGGATACTGAACATGTAGACGAAGCCATCGAGGGTTCCGTCTTCGAAGTCCATCACAAAGGCTAGGAAGAGCGCGGTGAAGAGCAGTACGAATAATGACACCATCAGCATTACGTTTGCCTTCTCAATCGCCTTGGCGCCTCTCCATATTGCAGCCATCGTAATCAGAATCGCAATCATTTGGTAGATGATGACCTGCCCCGGCGCCTGCAGGAAGTTATTCCAGACCTCGGTGGTATCAACGCCCTGGGATAGTCCACCACGGATGGCGGTCTGGAAGTAGTTCAGGCACCAACCAGTGACGACGGCGTAGTAGAATCCTATTGCTGTTGATATCCAAGCTGTCCAAAGTCCCATCCAAGCGAATTTTGGGCCGGCGAAGATTCTGAATGTGCCCACTGTCCCTGTCCTGCTGCGCTTGCCCAGTGCGAATTCGGCTATGATTAGTGGAATGGACCAGAGGAATAGGAAAATCAGCCATGGGACTAGGAACGAGCCACCCCCGTTGGCGCCTACCATCCTAGGGAAGCGCCAGATGTTACCGGTTCCTATGGCGGCACCGATGGTGGCGAAGATCAGTCCCATTCGGCCACTGAACTGGTCCGACGAGGGCTCCTGCTGGCTCATCCGCCATCCTCCGGCAAACCGATTACGCCACGTTCGTCATCGAACATAGCGCGCAGGGTATAGCCGAGGCCGCCCCAGACAAAACTTGCTATCACTAAGAACATCAGAACTGCTAGAACAGCCGAGCCGAAGGAGGCTCGGTAAGGTATTGCCAACTCGTAGTAGTTCCCACCTTCATCGACAGTCGGATAGGTGAATGGGAAGGCTCCGTTAGTCGTTCCTAACATCGCCTTGTACTGAATCTTGCCGACCGAAGTGTCAGGCATAGGAATGTGACTCATGAGCATGGTTCCATTGGCACCGTCGAGAAGTACGCAGGAATCCTCAGTATCTGCAAACGCAGACATCATCCACGGGACATCTACCCATTCTGTCGGCCCGAAGTCGTTCTGCTGCCTAGTTGGCTCTACGAAGCGCCACATTAGATGGGTGCGCTCGATCTGAGTTGTGTAGGGAAATGAGGTATCGAGGCACAACTCGACGGGTATGTCACCGTTCTCCGGCACAGTGACATTGGCTGGATCTGCCAGCCACTGGCGGGTCGTGGTGTTCTCGATTCCGACAATCGCCCTGTATCGAGGGTCATCGGCGATTTCTGACATGTAAAATGAAATCCCCAGATTCCGAACTGCGATATGGGCTATGTCCTCTGGAAGTTCGTGGAAGGCGTTACCAATCTCTATGGTGTAACAATACGAGTCGTGAACCCCGTAATGCCAATCGCAGAAGTCTCCAGTAGTCGGGTATAGGTCTGATGACTGCATAGGCGCGTAATCAGTCATCTGAGCCATCACATTGCCGTGGTAGATGAGATACTCGTCATCAGGAGAGACGCATTCCGTGCAATGACCCCACGGCCAAAGAACCAATTCCGAGAACGAGTGCCATGTTATCGTGGACTTAAACTCGGAAGAACCATCTCCGTCATCATCATTCATCTCAGTCAAGTCTTGGATGAACTTGGTCTCAGGCTCGCTGTTACCACCCATCCAATCCTCGTCAACCAGACCATCGGCATCGTCGTCCTTACCATCGACGTGATCTTCGTTGACCTTGCCATCCTCGTCATTGTCGACGGTGTCAACAGGGCCGTTGTAGACATCGTTGTTCGGACCGCCTGCATAGCACATTCCAGGGAATAGCGGGCCGGTCGCACCAAGGGGGGCGCCCCACTCAAACTGGTAGTTGCGATTCAGGTCGACTCCGTCGCAGCCCTCGTCAACCTCCTCATCGACGTCAGGCAGAGGTGTGAACCCGGTCACAGTGTTATCTCGCAGGTTCTTCCTCCAACCGCTGGTCCTGCAATTCTCCCACGCAGTCTCGCCGCAGTATTCCTCACGATCGTAACGATTGCCATCGACATTGAGCATGGGTATCACATATATCTCTCTCGTATTGACTAGGTCGGTGATGAACTGTTCAGAGAAGTCCTCGTCCACACCTAAGTCCCCTGGTCCGCATGCAACGCCGTCTCCATTGTAGTCCTGATTACTCGCATTGAGCATCGCACAATCTCCATCGTTGTCGATGCCGTCCCAGGGATCCTCGTCGATCAGTCCGTCGCCGTCATTGTCCACTCCAGCCTGACCGTAGTAGTACGCCACGGTCTCGATGAACAACATCGGTACGGTGTAGGACATCCACTCCCTTGCATGATGGTTACCTACAAACATGACATCAGGACGATCAGCGTAGTTGCCGCAGTCTCCAACAAAGTCGTTACAATCTCCTCCGGCTACATCCCCGGTAATCTTCACCCAAGGACTGGCGTGATTGTAGTACCACCCCTCATAGTCGTCGGAGCCCATCTCGTTGCCACGAGCGTTGATTCCGCCGATGAGCCCTTCGTGGTAGGAGATGAACTCGGGATTGCGGTCAGAGAGGAACTGCATCCTGTCCTTCATCGTGAAGTAGTCGTGATATGTCTTGAACTGAACTCTCTCATTGCCTCCCCACGGGAATATCTGGAAGGCGTACTCATCGGACCAGATGTCTTCGGGAGCGTACCCGGGTTCCGCGTCTTGAGCTTCGACCGGAGACACAAGTGAAGCCGGTGCGATTAGAGATAGTAGCAAGGGGAGAAGCATCGCTGTCATTGGAACTCGGCGAGAGCGCGCCTCTGCTTGCTCGACACGTGTGGCGTCTATTGGTGACATCTGAACGCCTCTGCGACCATAGGGGCGGTATTCAATCCCTCGGAGAAGCGGTCCACAGGACCGGGGATGCCCTTTTGAGGGGGGCGCCCTCGGCCGCACCATGAACGTGCTCGATAATTTCATGGAGAGGGACCCCATGATTGGTGACTTCTCAACAGGGACTCTGGTTGTTGTAATCACTTGTGCTGCACTCAGTATGGCAGCTGGAATACTCTCCAGACGGATGATTTTTCCGCGGTTGATGGATGTATTCTCCAAAATTGAAAGGATAAACAGCGAGAATGTGTTTGCTCCCAAGTCACTTAGGTGGATGGTCGTCTTCTTTGCAATGTGGCTCTCTCTGGATTGGCTCTCCGCTACAGACGAAATGGGAGAGTACGTGAACGCAGCACCCGTTTGGGACGCCGATCTGATAGACACTGTAAAGGTAATCTCATGGGCAGGATTCGTTATACTCGTGCTTCTGACAGCATACCGATTGGTCGACTACCTCGATGCTTTCATCGTGGTCGAGGGAGACGATATGGCGGCTCGCCGCTCGCTGGCTAGCGTTGCCGAGTCAATAGGGCGACTCGCTGTGGTAGTGGTCGGGTTCTTCGTGATAGCAGGACTGTTCGGGGTCAACCTCAACGGCCTCATCGCAGGTCTTGGAATCACTGGCCTGGCTCTGGCACTTGCAGCGAAGGACTCTGTGGCGAACGTCTTCGGGGCTATTTCGATAATCGTCGACCAGCCGTTCAACGTCGGTGACTGGATTGTCGTCGAGGATGCCGAGGGTGAGGTCGTCACCATCGGCCTGCGCACCACCATGCTGAGGACGGGGGCAGACACGATGATCACAATCCCCAACTCCAACATCACCAACTCCCCTGTTGAGAACTTCAGTCACCGAAGGTTCCGTAGGATTCGCCCGCGTTTCGAGTTTGAGGAGGATAGCGATGCTGCCCAGCTCCGTCAGTTCTGTGAATCCCTCTGCGAGCAGGTGCTTGCAGATCCCAGATCTACCAAGCGCGAGGACTCGTGGGTTCGCGTCACTGAGACTCTTCCATCGAAGATTACGGTTTCAACCAACTTCTACTGTGCTTCCTCTGGAAAGACCCAGAGGGAGTTCACCGAGGACATTTTGCTAATGGCCCGCGCTAGGGGTAACGAGAGCGGTTTGGCTTTCCACGAGCCGCGGCGCAGGGCCCAGATGTAAGGTGCAAACATGGCCAGACTCATTCTGGTCCGCCACGGCCAATCGGTCTGGAATGCCTCCAACCGCTTCACTGGTTGGACTGATGTCGGCCTCTCCGAGCAGGGTGTGGAAGAGGCTGAAGAGGCTGGGCGTCAACTGGCAGAGATTCGAATCGACATCGTCCACACGAGCGACCTCGTTAGAGCGCAAAGGACTGCTGAGATTATCATGCGGCACAACGAGGCCTCAGAAGATGTTCCGACGAAGTATGACTGGAGGCTCAACGAGCGTCACTATGGCGCGCTACAGGGCCTGAACAAGGCAGAAACGGCGGAGAAGCATGGTGCGGAGCAGGTTCACATCTGGCGTCGTTCGTTCGATGTCGCCCCCCCTGATGGCGAGAGTCTGGAGATGACAGCCGAGAGGACCATTCCCTACTTCGCCGAGGAGATATTACCGGATCTAGTCGACGGCAAGAACGTCCTAGTCTCAGCTCATGGCAACTCGCTGCGCTCTATTGTGATGCACATTGATGGAATAAGCCCTGAGGACATCGTCTCTCTCGAGATACCCACAGGAAAACCGATACACTACAGCTACGAAGAGGGTGTCATTTCCCGAGATGCGTGAACGGCCTCTCAGGAGACGGGGACATTCTCCTGTACACTCTATACAGCCAGAAACTCAGGGCGATGCAGGCTATCGGAAGAGGAATCTCTCCCATCGTAGGTGGGAAAGTATTGACCAAAGAGGCAATGCCGAAGAACGCAGCCATCACCGAAAGTGACGAGAAGGTGCGGTTGCTGAACATCCGCTTCTGGTAAGTCTTGACGTAAGCCAGCGTAGTCACTGCCGGCTCTGGCGCACCTGATTGGTGAGAAGTTGCCTCGAGTACATCGAGTAGGCACTGCTCGTACTCCCATATCGCCATCCCACCTCTATGTGAGTAGAATGCTTCGTCGGAGGCCCAGTCAGACGGCGCTGCGGTCTTCCAACCATCAATCAGTGCCGAGCGCAGAGGAGTCAGTTCGAGGTTTGTTGGCGATGAGTAGTGGATTCTTGACAGATCGTGGACTAGGGATGCAAGGTCGCGCATAGCCGGGAATTCGCAGGTATGTGCGCGCAGAGCATCGGCCAATCTCGGCCTCCCTATCTTCAGTGAGTCACCTGAGACGTCCGAGAGTCTGGCATCGCCGAGGGCGAGGGTGCATGGCTGGTTCTTCGAGTACGGGGCTCGCCAGATGTACGTCGCGTGAAGAGTCTCCTCCAGCCACTGGTTCCTAGCGTTCCATCTGGATGCATCGGGGGGTGTCGTCCTTGCTGCCATGGCTTTTGTGTGATAGTGTCCCAAGACTGTTCCGGCGTTTCGCAGTTCTTCTTGAGCAGTGCCCATTTCGTCTGCCTTCAGGGCTCTTGTAATCTCGCTCGCAGAATCAGTCGATGTGGAGTCTGCGGGTCTGATTATGATGAGGTCGGTGCCTTGCCAGGAGTACCCCCCCAATGGTACACGAGAGCCTTTCGGGGCCGCTTTTGCCCGTGCCCTGAGCCGCCCGTCCGAGCCCCATGGAAGGAATTCGGCGCTCCAATCGGAATTAGCAGACAGTTTGGCTACCAATCCCCTGTTAGTGGCAGCAGTTGAAATCGAAGCTATGGAATCGGGATCAGGGACCTCTCCCCATGACTCCAAACGAGCAACAAGGGATTTCCAATCGTCAGTATTCGCCAAATCATGTGGCTCCAGCATCCTAGCCACCATCCCGATTCCCGCGAAAGTGACCGCATTGAATCCCGGTGGAGCATCAGAATCGGACTCAATCTCGGCCATTGCGGCCGGTCTCCAAGGTCTCTCCTGCTCTGCCACGTCGCACCCCCCAGAACCACGAGGTGGTGGTCGACTTCATTGAATCGGTCGGCGAAGCCTTGAATCCAAGCCCCCTCAGCGAGGCTCATGGGAGATGCTGTGTCTGACACTCCACTGGCCGTTGACATGGACGGTACTCTGATTCTCTCGGATATGAGTAGAATCTGTTTTTCCCGAGTCATTCCGAGGCGGCCGTGGATGCTTCTTGGCATAATTCTGAAAGAACTCACAGGAAGAAGGGCACAGTGGAAGCGGGATCTCGCTGAGAAACTGGTCTTCGATCCTGCAGAACTGAACTACCACGAGGCTTTTCTCGACTGGATTACAGGAGAGCGAGCTAGGGGGCGAACACTGGTGTTGGCAACGGCATCTGATAGAATCGTGGCTGAGAGGGTGGCCGCCCATGTGGGTCTGTTTTCCGATGTGATGGCTTCGGACGCCACCTACAATTTGCGTGACAAGCGCAAGGCTGAGGCTCTAGTCTCCAGATACGGTGAGAACGGCTTCGGATATGCAGGCAACAGTCATCACGACCTTGCCGTTTGGGAGCGGTCTGGACAGGTTATTGTCGTCAACCCCGAAAAGGGTCTTCTGGAGAAGCTCGAAGACGGGGCGGATATCGTCTTCGAGTAGGTTCTTGAGTAGGCGACGCCCTTTAGCGCAGTCAGCATTTGGTGATAGCATGGGACGCATGCGCAAGTCGTTGGGACGTCGGGTCGACGATTTGGCCAAGTGGTTCCTGCGATTCAAGCTGGTCTCCGTACCTGCTCGACTGATCGCGAACTCCAGCTATGCATGGAGCTTCATCTCTCGAACTGACAGAATCCGGACCAACAGACTGCGCGACAGACTGAAACAGGGCGAATTGCCCGAGCACATCTCCATCATTATGGATGGAAATAGGAGATTTGCGTGGAATAGTAACATTGGGCGTGATTTGGGGCATCACCACGGTAAGGAGAAGCTCAAGGATGTGATGAACTGGATTCTAGATCTGGAGATCCCATACTTCACTGTGTATGCACTCTCAACCGAGAACATGCGCGAGCGCCCAGAGGATGAACTTGAGTCACTGTATGACTTGTATATCTCCGGTCTCGACGAGATTGCAGCAGATCCGCGGATACACTCACGCGGAGTCAAGGTACAGGCTGTGGGTCGCTTGGAGAGTTTGCCTTCGAAGGTACGCGACGCGATTGACCGTGCCGAGAGCCAGACTGCAGGACATTCCAACTTCTTGTTCACAGTATGTCTGGCCTATGGAGGGAGAGAGGAGATTGTCGATGCTGTGCGTGAAGTAGCAACGGACCACGCCAAGGGTGAACTCGCGCTGGAATCGATAGACTCGGCTCAGATCTCGGCTAGGATGTACACAGCTAATCTGCCTGACCCGGATCTTGTCATCCGGACTAGCGGCGAAGAGCGTATCTCGAACTTCCTCCTGTGGCAGATAGCCTACTCAGAACTGCACTTCACCGACGTTCACTGGCCCTCATTCTCCAAGAACGACCTATACGAGGCGCTCGAGTCCTACCAAAGCAGGAGGCGTCGCTATGGAGAGTGATGCGTGCGATGTCTGCGGGCGCGACGGCTACAGCAATCCGGCCGTCGCTGTGGATGCGGTCGCCCTCAGGGAGGGAAAGTCCGGCATCGAGGCTTTGCTAATCAGAAGAGGGGGTGAGCCCGAAGTCTGGAAGGGAAAATGGGCTTTTCCAGGTGGCTTCGTAGACTATGGAGAGGACCCTGAGCACGCAGTCCTGCGCGAGCTTGAGGAGGAGGCGGGGGTCGATGGTTACAACCCGGTCGCCCTCTCAATTCAAGGCGATCCCGACAGGGACCCGAGAAAGCACATCATTGCGCTGTTCTACCTAGTTGACGTGGAACCCGAAGCGGTGCCACGGAGTGGCGATGATGCAGCAGATGCTGCTTGGGTGCCAATAGCTGAACTGACAGCCAATCAAGTAGCTGGAAGTCACTTCCGAATCATCGAGATGTTGCGAGAGTAAACATTTCACTGAAGAGCCTGTGCGGGAGGTATGGCTCGCAAACTGAAGATCGATGCCGGCGGAGCCGTCTTCGGACCATACAGCCCGGGAATCAGCGTGAAGGACCATATCTGGCTGTCCGGGCAAGTGGATCTTTCAGTAGATGGGATAGGGGCACAAACGCACGGCACTCTGGCCAAGGTGGACGGTCTGCTGGCTGCGGCCGGCAGCTCTAAATCGGACCTTGTCAAGGTCACTATCCTGTTGGCCGACATAGAATTCTTCTCTACGGTCAACGAGATCTACTCCGAGTGGCTTGGGGACTCGATACCACCTGCCAGAGCAACCTATGGAGTCGCAGACCTACCTGGCGGCGCGCTGATTGAGATTGTCTGTGAGGCGTTTCGCGGTTGCGGGGGAGCATAATGAACGATATTATCCTGAAGCGTTTTGAGGAGCCTGATGAGTTACGAGAGTTGCCAAGTGGTCGAAAAGTACGCTGATTGAGTGGCTATCCCGAATCGGGAATGCTTAGGAGTGTCTGCATCTGACCCGGGCCGTGAGTGTGTTCAAGGCGTACGACATCAGGGGCATCGCAGGAAGCGAGTTAACGCCCGAATTCGCCAACACCCTTGGAAGAGCCGTTGCCACTCACCTCGATGCTTCCGCGGTTGCTATCGCGAGAGATATCAGGGATTCCGGACCCAGCCTCCACGCTGCCTTCGTTGAGGGACTCGTTAGCACCGGTGCGGATGTCCTCGATTTGGGTGTGACCACTACCGGAGTACTGTATCGTGCCACGGTCGACCTCCCTGTGCAGGCCGCTGTGGCCATCACAGCAAGCCATAACCCTCCCGAGTACAACGGATTCAAGATCTGTCATGGTAAGCTTCCAGTGGCCGGAGATGATCTGCAGGAGTTGCGAGCGACCTTCGAATCAGGCGAATTTCGCGAGGGCGAGGGCACTCACATCGAGGTGGGTGGCTTTGAGGACCACTACATTCGCACGATAGTTGAGAATGCTGGCAAACCTGCTAGGTCGATTCGTATCGTAGTGGACTGTGGCAACGCGGTCCCGGGACCTCTGGCGGTGAGGCTCATGGATGCCTTAGGAATCGATATGATCCCACTGTACTGCGAGTGGGACAGCAACTTCCCTAACCACCCTCCAGACCCGACTCGCCCGGACAACATGGCTGATCTAGCAACTGCGGTGGTCGAACACGGCGCTGAGTTTGGCATTGGGATGGATGGGGATGGGGATAGAATTGGTGTAGTCGACGAGGCCGGATGCTTCATCCACCCGGACAGGTTGATGGCAATATTCGCCTCAGACATCCTGTCCAACCTGCCAGAGGATGCCACCGAGGCCGAGAGGACAGTGTACTTCGATGTCAAGTGCAGTATGGCACTAGAGGAGGCGATTACATCTGCTGGCGGTGTGCCAAGAATGGTGAGAACTGGTCACTCGTTCATGAAACGAGAGTTGCGGGACAATCCCCAAGCCCCGATGGCAGGTGAGATGTCGGGGCACTTCTTCCTACACGACCGCTGGCCGGGCTTTGACGACTCACTCTACAACTCCGCGCGCTTGCTTGAGATAATCGGGCGTGACCCCGCTCCCTCAGATGGTGGTCCATCCTTCTCAGAGCGCTTCTCATTCCTGTCAGACTACCCTTCAACGGGGGAGACTAAGGTCCCATTACCTGGTGAGCGAGAAGAAGTTATGACGGCCGTGCAGGAAGCCTTCTCAGACATGGAATGTTCAACGGTGGACGGTATCAGAGTGCGTTACGACGACGGTTGGTACCTGTGCCGACCGAGCAATACCGAGGCCATCCTGGTGATGCGCGCGGAGGGTAAGACCGAGGTTGCGCTGGAGGGCATCCTCGCGGACGTGAATGCCCGTATCGGGCACATGGCGGATCTCAGCGCACTGCGCTGACTATTCCATCTGTTCAGATATGCCAGATACTAGCAATGGTACTGCGACAAGTGCCGCGCAAATACCACTGGTAGCGAGTGAACCTACCAAACCATCGGTGACGGGCAATTCCATTGCGACGTTCATGACTAAGTTCATGAGGAAACCCACAGCAATCAGACTCAATGCGATGTGAATACCCTTCTTCTTGTATTGAATCATGAGTATGCCGGCATAAAGACCCACACCGGATATTGCAAGCATAATGACGCCGACCACGGTTACCATGATGCCGACCTCGGTTGAACCGTCACCCATTTCGGATGCAAAACTTGCAAGCAGAGCACCTCCAAGTACAACAGCTAGAGAACCCAGAACTGCGAGCACTTGGAAGAGGGAGTAAATAGCCCCAATGATAACGGGAACTGCAGACCTCTTGGCGTACTGCACTTCGGGCTGGCCGTACGCCCCGCCATCATCGCCAGCGGGGGCGGCATTCGGTGTTCCTGCTAGTGTTGTTCCTTCCGGGGCTGCGCCCTCGTCAGTCTCTTCCATGCAGGTGTGTAAGTCATTGAGGCCTTAGCGTTGTCTGCGGCACCGATTCTCTTATGCGAGTGCCACGGGTGGTCGCGCTGACGCCACTGTAGCTTAGTTGGTAGAGCACCTGATTCGTAATCAGGAGGTCGGGAGTTCAAGTCCCCCCAGTGGCTCATTCCGCCGGTTCGAGACCCAATGCGCCGAGTAGTGGCCTGAACTTGTCGTTCGAACGCGCGAGTGCGTCAATAACGGGCATTGGATCGCCCGAGAGCATACCCAGTGCCGAACCGCCCCCGGTGCTGTTGTGGCTTACCTCTCCGGCCATCCCACGCTGGTTCACCAACGCGCTAGTGTGTCCGCCACCGACGATAGATACCCCTGTGGCCTCCGCGCACATGTTGAGAATCTCGATGGTTCCGAAAGCGAATTCAGGCAGCTCGAAGTATGAGGCTGGGCCATTCCAAAGCACACAGTTGGCACCCGTGATTAGAGGGCGCATGTCCATCAATGTCTGGAAGCCAATGTCGTAGATGGGGTGTTGTGTCGGCAGGGCGCTGAGTTCCAACGGCTGGCGCTGGCCGTCCACCTCAATGGCGAGGTCACGTGGCAGGAATAGCAGTTCCGAGTGGTCTGTGGCCAGTCTCTCGGCCATCTCCCATGTCTTCTCGAATTCGTCCCCCATAGTACCACGAATCAATTCCTTGTTGCCACTTCCGATGTCATGACCACTTGCCCACAGCATCAGGTTTCCAACGACTCCTACCATGACAATGGTGTCGACTACTCCACGGCCAATCAGATTGAGTGCGACTCTTAGTGAGTCGTCACACTTCGCTCCACCCAGAATCGCTACATAGGGCCTCGGTGGGTCGTTAACTGCAAGACTCAATGCCCTAATTTCATTATTCATCAGCCGACCCGCGATGCACGGCATCTCCTCGGCGAATCCGGTCAGAGTTGGGGAATTTCGGTGTGAGGCTCCGAAGGCATCAGTAACGTAGACATCGGCCATAGCAGAAAGCTTGGTGACAATCTCAGAGTCGCGCTCCTCATCCTCGCTTACCTTCTCAGGACCGTACTCCTCGGGGTGCATCCTGACATTGTCTAGGAATATTTTTCCTCCGGGCTGCAGCGCCTCGATGGCCGTTAGCGCCTCATCTCCGCAGACGTCGGAGACGAATTGAATTGGTTGCCCGAGCAGACGAGACAGCCGGTCACAGTGGCCCGACATATCGGTGAAGTCTTCCTTGCCCGGTCTCGACTGGTGTCCCATGATGACAACCTGTGCATCAGACAGATCCCCGAGGGTCTCGAGTATCGAGCGTAGTCTACTGTCATCGAGGAATGCGCCAGTCGACGGATGGAGAGGAGAATTGACGTCGGTTCTGTACAGCACCGTCCGTCCCGTAAGGCGGACGTCGTCCAGCGACAGGACGGTAGTCACGTTTGGCGGCACTAGCGACCCCTCTATGGCCATTGTGGGTGCAGAACACGCTCTGTGTGCTCCCACAATACCTTTCGTGGGTGACTCTAGAAGCGCTAGCATGAGTTGGGATGCCGAGCGCATTTCAGGCCCGGACGGCGAGGACTGGAGGGTTCCCGTATCAGAGTTGGAAACGAGACAATCCAGACTTTCTGAGGCACTTGCTCGGGCAGGCCATGAATCCGTACTAATCGACGATCCAGTCGAGCTCTACTGGCTGACTGGAGGTCGACAGAACTCACTGCTGCTGGTCGGCGCTGAAGGCTCGGGGATATCGAACACCCAATGGGTCAGGCGCTCTCTGCAGCGGGCTCGCCACGAAGCTGGGGGCAGTGATTCACCCCACTCCATAGCAGCCAGACCCGAAATGGGCGAATTCGAGGGTTCTCTCAGTGAAGCAGGGTGCACCCAGGCCCCGGGAATGCTAGCCGGCAAGGTACCGAAATCTAGGTGGTCCTTCCTGTCATCAAAGATCGATGGATTAAGCGGAGAGAGCGAGGACTGTACGGGCATACTGTACTCACTCAGGGAGACCAAGTCAGAATGGGAACTTGAGATGCACCGCGAAAGTGGTCGAATTAATCGGATGATGTTCAATGTGATTCGTGATCAAGGGGGCATCGGACAGACCGAAATCGGGATGGCTGGAGCCGCCGATGAAGTGAGTAGGTCCGCGGGATTTGGCGGACGCATCAGAATGAGAACCTGGCCGATGGACTGCGATAGGGTGGTTATCGCCGCCGGTCGCTCTGGTGCGGTGCCCTCGTACTTCGATTCAGGCGTAGCCGGACTAGGGGGCAGTCCGATAGCCTCGCTGGGTGCTGGTTTTGCCAGGGTCACCGAGGGTGAGCCGGTGCTCGTGGACATTGTCCACGTCCACCGCGGCTACGTCTCGGACTGCACTAGAATGTTTAGTGCCGGACGACTCTCTGACGAGTGGATACAGAAGCTCAATGACATGAAGGAAGTCGCTGGCTTCGTCATAGACAGTCTTGGAAAAGGCGTAGATTGCTCGGCTGTCTGGGACGAAGGGAGTGCGATGGTAACGGAAATGGGCCATGCGGGTCACCTGATGGGGATGCCCCCTGATCAGGCTAGATTCCTTGGTCATTCTGTTGGACTCGAACTAGATGAGACCCCCGTAATAGCAAGGGGTTTCGACCGGCCCCTGCAAAAGGGCGGTACTATGGCCATCGAGCCGAAAGTGATCTATTCCGAAGGAGCGATGGGGGTCGAAGACACATGGGTGCGCGGTGAAGATGGGATGGAGTGCCTGACGATGGGTGAGGCCTTTCCAATGCTGACGGAGTGGTAACATGAGGAAGCCTATCGTCTCGGTGTTCGGCTCCCACGACCTCAATGAGGCACCAGAGGTCGAGGCACTTTGCGAGGATCTCGGTCGCACTATAGTGGACCTTGGTTGCAGAGTGGCATGCGGCGGCCTAGGAGGTTCAATGGCCGCAGTATGCAAAGGCGCGCGGAGCAGCAAAAGCTACCAGAGTGGCGATACCATCGGAATCCTGCCTATGGAAGATGCCGATGCAGCCAATCCGCATGTCGATGTGGTCATTCCAACAGGCCTCGGGTTGTTCAGGAACATGCTGGTGGCGCGCGCTGGGGATGTCTGCATAGCTGTAAGAGGCGGTGCTGGAACTCTCTCAGAGATTGCTTTCGCATGGCAGCTCAACAAGCCAGTCGCTACTATGTCAGGTACCGGGGGATGGGCCACCAAGCTCGCCGGCAGTAAACTGGATCGTAGAGAAGGGCAGGAAGTCATTGATCTGGAGGATGTGAAGGCTGCAAATACTTGGATTTCGGAGGTGCTTGGACTTTGAGCAGAGCCAAACGGAACGCGCAGACGAGACTTGCCAGAGTATTGCGAGATCGTAACGAACCACACGGAAAACCGATTACAGACGAGACGATTCTGAGAGGAGTGGAGGTTGACGATTCCGGAATAGTGGAATTATGGGTGAGGCCCCCCCATCCTCACTGCCCATGCTGCCTCGATGACTTGATTAACCTCAGGAACGAAGTATCATCTCAGAAAGGAGTGCTTGGATGCCATATTGAAGTGGTAGGAATACCTCATGCAGAACGATGGACTGCTGCAGTGAACGAATTAATGATTTCATTCCTCTGATTCAACGGCCGTTTCCGGGGCCTTTTGCGACATCCTCTCCTCTACTTCGCGCATCTTCGAGGTGAAACGCCCTGAAATCCACCAGACCGCGATTACGAGTGCAGCGATATCAAATACCAACACGACGAGAAACTCGGTATCCGTCCAATCTACCATTCAAGCACCTACAGGGGGGGTATCAAGTCGATATCGCACGAGCCTATCGGGAGGATGCAGCATGTGAGCGTGCCTCCAGCAGCCACCAGATCTTCGTCAATCCCGGGAGGAAGCTCATCGGGTAGGTCCACCTGTCCGCTGATCAGTCTTACGAGACAGGTCCCACAGTTGCCTGAGGTGCAGTTAGTGGGAATTTCTACTCCCGCCAACTCAGCGATTTCTACAATTGGAGTATCTGGCACCACTCTGGCAGTTCCCATGGGCTTCGAGCCACGGAAGAACCGGATAACCGGAGTCTCTTCGGACATGGACCTGCCTCAGCGGTCTTCCCAGCGGGTCCATCTGCCTGTCTGCTTGTTGAAGACCAGTCCAGCCTTTTTCATCCACTTGTTGAACTTCGTGGCACCCGCACCGGTTGCTATGATGAATTCCTCGCGGTGCTCCTGAGCCTGGATGTAGCCCTTCGCGGCTATGGTTTGGTCAATCCAGTCGTCTATGCTCATCAGCACTCCAGAGAGTTTGCTTGACTCGACCGCTGCCTCAAGTTCTTCAGTAGAGGCGCCAGTAGATTCGAGATCTCGTAACATTTGTTCGGTAACTGAGGGGGTTGTCTTCTTCTTCGGTTTCCGAGATACTGGCAGCCGGTGTTTCTTCTTCGTGTCGATCTTGATCCTTGAGCCATTGGCCAAGCGGTCTTCGACAATCTGGGCCATTGGAGCTCTGAACTCCTCCTCACACTCCCAACAGACGAGTGAATAATCTGTCATATCTTCAACCACATTACTTCCAAGCGGGTCGATTTCCTCGCCGCATAAGGGGCATGCGTGGAGGCATATCTTTGGTACAATCTTCCTGCGGAAGTCGACGATGTCCTGCGGGGTCCCGACTAGTTCAAGCATCTCGTGGTCCCTCGCTGCCTCTAGCCCTCTGGTCTCTAGTTGGTCGCGTAATTTGGAGCGTTGCTCGTCCTTGGACTCGTCGTCGAAGGTGTTCTCCAGTTTGACAATCAGTTCGATGGTCTTGCCGAGCCTGTTCATCACCAACTTCTTGTTGCGAAATGCCTCGACCTTTGCTATCCTGAGTTGCTCCTTCTTTTCGAGCAGTTCAGAGTGTAGATCCTTCTGCTCTCGCTTGAAGCGTTGTTCCTCTATCTTGTCGACCTTTTTCCTACCTCGGTCGGACAGTACATCGGCTAGAAACCTCTGCTTGCTGGAGTCGCGCGGGCCCGAGCGCACAGCATCGAGGACGGATTCAGCGATTTTCTTCTTGAGTCCGTAGTTGTTGATTAGAGTGGTAACGTCGAACTTCTTCAGATCGCCTACCTTGACCCCGCTGTCAGAGAGGATGTGTGCGGTGTTCTCGTCTATGCCGCGTCTGAGCAGCGCAAGATAGGTGTCCTTCTTTGCCATGAGTATTCATCCCAGCTTGGGTCCGTCGCGTGACCCGCTGCCCTGACCTGCGGAACCGTGGGCCCTCTATCAAGGCGCTGTCAAAACCCTCTCATATCGGCTCATTCGGACGAAATTGCCTCTACGATTGCAACCCAGTGGGAAGTCTGCAGATTCTCGGGCCTGAGTTCCATCCAACCCTCAGGTAGAGTTTTTTGGGTCAAATGTCCAATGCTCTTGACAGCCTCTGCCCAGCGCTTCTTGTGCCAGCCCCGGATGCGACTCAAACGGCTAGGTGCCTTGGATAGCAGAGTGCGCATCTTGCGGCGCTTGTTGGCGAAGCAGTGCTGGGTGATGATTCGGAACATCCTGCGGTCCACTCCCTGAGCCCTATCTGCGGGATTCAGAGACACTAGGCGCGAAGTCACGCGTGGAGAGGGACTGAATGAGTGAGGGGACACTTTGACGTCCAGTTCGACATCGAAATCCAGCCAAAGCGACAGAGCCAATGGGCTGAGGGCTGAAGCATCCCTGCCGATGGTCATCCTCTCGGCAAACTCGTTCTGCACTAGGAGGACTATGGATGCGAGGGGATAGGCGGCATGATGCCTCTGGATTCGCTCTATTGCGGGGCTGGATATCTGATACGGCAGGTTCGCTACCACGTGGGTCGCATCCGCAGGCCAGTCAATATCCAAGGCATCAGCAAGAATCACTTCGAGGCGTCCATCAGCATCTCCGAAAACGCGTTGCAGGTGGGCCACCGCCTCTTCATCAATCTCAAAGGCGGTCACCGAGGTCCCGGCCCTCAGCAGAGCCAGCGTCAGTGAGCCGGGACCGGGACCAATCTCGATGACGTGCGAATCTTCTCCCAGCGGGACCTTAGAAGAAGCGAGAGAGACTGATCTGGAGATGACCGAGTCATCGACAAGGAAGTGCTGGCCTAACTCCTTGCTAGGTCTAATTCGATCTCTAAGCAGGTCTACTAGGAGCCGTGTGTCCAAGTCGTCCATGGCCCCACTCCGGTCAGATCTCGGAGCGAACTAGGACGTCGAGCAATCTAGGGGTCTGGGCATCGTCTTCCATCTCCTTGACATAGCGCTCCGCCAACAATCTAGCAGAGTCGATTGCACAGGCCTCATCAACCGCTGCAAAATCACTCCATCCAACAATCCCTCGGAGTTGGACCATCTGCAATGCCTTTGAGTTCCCGATACCGGGGAGCAACTGGAAGGCGTGGTACTTCAGTGACATCGGTCCGGCGCTGTTGTAGAATCCCAAGTGCTTCTCGGGGGTCTCGGAGATTGTCGCCAACAGGGCCTCTGTCAGTATGCTGATAGCTGCTGGAGAGAGGTCTCGGTGCCTGATTTCAGATAGGGGGCCGATTGATTCCGAGTCGGTTGTCATCCTCGAGCCTTCGGACAACTCCCCAGAATCGTTCACTCGAGCGCGGACCAGATGCATCGATGGTTCGGTGATGCCGTGTATCTCATGCCCCATGGGACGTCTGTCCTGCATATCTAAGACCCTGATATGGGTCTCGGATTCATACGGGCTCGAATCTTCCTCATCGGACTCATCGGGGTCGCCGAACTGCATATCTCTCAGGCTGTTCAGAACGGTTCCCCCCCTTGAATGAAATTGTTGGCGAAAAGTGCCGAAAAGTAGTATCAGAGAACGTGTTGACGGATTATTGTGATGAGTTCCTCGATCTCCGGAGTGTCCATCGCAATCCTCTTGCTAGCAACGATTACCCTGACGTCTGCCACTATCAGAGGGCAGAGTTCGGCCAACTTGGCGCAGATCTCGGGATGTGGTGCGAGTTTTTCGTTCTCCATCAGCGCATCACGTAGTCCTCTGAAGACCTCTGGATCTGTCTTCCTGCCGCCGCGATTCTCACTGGCCGCCCACTGAGCGTGCCCGAGTGCCATGAGCTGTTCGTAGGAGAGTTCGCCACGGCGCTCGTTGGCCTGCTCCAACAGGTCGCGGACGGTGGCGAAGTCGACATACTCTTTCTCAGACATTAGAATCACTCACTCCATGAATCTGAGGTGCTCAGGCCTAGCCACCACGGTCTTCTGCATGTCGCCGTCCGAAACCGAGACGACATATGCCCGCCCTTGAATTCCAGCGATTATGCCGGTCTTACCTTGGAAGCGGCGATGCGGCATGCCCTTCTGCTGGGCTCCGTCGAGCACGATTGCGACACGGTCTCCCTCGGCATAGGGATGCATCACACGATTAATGAAAACACGACTTCGTTCGGCTTTCTTCTTCTTCAAGATGCTGCGGGTACCCTGACGTTCGCCGTGTGTTCTCGTGGCCATTGAATCACCTTTCGACCATGGGTCGCGGGAGCGTTCGACCTGCCGATTCTTCTTAAGGGCTCGGATGAGGCATTGGGCTCAGTCAGCGTGAATTTCCTCGACATCGAGCCAAAGCACCTCGCATTCCCTATCCAGCACACCGCTGACCGAGGGTACCGTTCTGCCCTCATCGGAATGGATGAGTTCCTTGATGTAAGTCCCGGCTTCGCAACGTAGGGTTGACTGGACCTCATCGCCATCAACAATCACGTCGCTGATCGAGACAACTTTTCTCTTTCGCGTCTTGGCAGCCCTGCGGTGCGAGACACGCTTGGGCGTATCCTGCTCCAGTACGACACCCGATAGCCCTGATATGGCTTCCTTCACCGTCTCCTCTTCGGGGATGTCGTCGACCCTGAATCTAATCGTGTAGGACTTATCTGAGCGAGTCTCTTTGATTCTCCCGATTCGCTTCCTGTCTGTCCAATCTAGCTGATCGATTTCCACCCTCTCCGAGGAACTATCGTTGACTGCTTCGACGAGTTCCACGAGATCCGCCTTACGGAGTCGAGGATTCTTGACTTCTAGGACAAAGGGGCGACCTGAACCAAGGCATCTGACGTCGATGTCCTCCCTACCCATGCCGTGGAACGAGGTGTCCTCAGCCTGTAGGGCGGCTCTGATTGGCTCACCGATGAGGTCCTGTACGGAGTCGGGGTACTGCAGACCGGTGCCCTGGCAGGACTCACAGCCCTGCGCCCTTCCCCTACAGGCGCGGCAAGGCCATCTGGTCTGGGGAATCTCTCGGCTGAGCTTCCTGTCCCTGCCATAGAGAAAGACTGGTCTGACATCGATATCGATCCTGAGGGTTAGGCCGTCGACCAGAATCATCAGGTCGGGCTTCTCCTTGACGAACTCGATATCAGGCATGTGCTTGGACAACTGTTCCTGTATCGCATCGGCGAAAGCAGCCTTTAGCGGTCTCGAAGCAGGAGCTCCGTGCCTACTTCGGGTCTTGTCCTCATCCTGTACTAGATCCTTCGGCAGATGGATCCCGAACTGTATGGTTCCGTACTCGATGCCTTTGGTGGACTCTATGACCCTACTGACAATGTTACCTGTATCGTCGAACAGGTCTTCGCACAGAGGGCACAGTTCAGGTGCCCCGAACTTGGCTATCCCGGGGTCCCTTGCGTGGGCGTCCTCTCGAATCTCCCGACCGCCCTCGGCTCCGCGGGCCTTGGTTCTGCGACCAGCTACTCTGTGCAGGCAGTAATCGCAGGTTCCCATCTTGATGATGTGAGCGATGCCTAGCGGAGCGGGACAGGGTGGTGCGTCCCAATCTATTGGGGCTCCGTTGACCTCGAGGTCGTCGCCGTCAAACCACTCTTCCTTGTCGATCTCCTCGGCCTCCTCGACCTCAGTGACGGTTTCTGCCGAGGCGTACCCGGCGCTGGCGTAGAGTTGCCACTCATCTTCCTCGTCGAGCTTCTGCTCGCCTCCATCGGGACCATTTCCCTGCATTGTATCACCACCGAAATCACGGGGCTACCCGTGTCTTCGATAAATTCGCGACCGGAGAGTCGCCTTTGACCCCTTCGGATAGGTAATCCGGAGGTTCACAGCGCTGAACCGAGGTCCTCGGCAACGCTCCTCAGATGTCTGAAGGAGTGGATTCCGCTCGAGCAGCCAGACGGCCAATCAAACCTGATTCCATAACGACCTACCGGCTCGGCTCGTGGCTTCTCGACCCTGAGGCGAGCGACCTCTTCCTCGAACTCGATGAGTCTCTGCTGGTTCTCCTGCCTCGGCTTGCACTTGGCACACTGACAGCGACTGCGTATCGACAGGTAACTGACCCTGAATGCGGCTCCGTCGGCAAATCGGAGGACGCAGTCCTCGTCGCCGCGCTCCAAATCAGTCAAAATGTCGCTCGTCATGATTTCTTCCTCACAAAGGGGTTCGGAATCCGAGAGCCCGTACAACACACCATCCAGTCCAGGCTTCGAAAATAGTAAACGCTCCACCGCCTATGAATCCTAGAGATATTAACCAAGGAATTCCCCCCTCGATTCCTGATATGTAGAAGGCTGCTGCCAATACCAATCCAGCTACGACTCCCATGATTCCTAACTTGAAACGATACGCCTTGCCTCTAGCATCAATGTTGCATTCGAATACCATTCTACTCCTCGTTGGAGATGTTCGCATTGATTTGCTGAAGGATATCCCTAATCTCGACTAGGACATCGTTGGAGTCGTCTGAAGGTGCAGACTGTTGAGGGGTGGAAACCAATGAGTCTCTTTGCTGAAGAACGAGGTCGCGGAACTGATCGGAGTTTTTCACCCCGGTGAGGATGAATGGTGCAGCACCAGCTGTCTCAAACTGCATCCTGACAACTCCGAATGCGTTCAGTATTGGGCCCTCGTGAATAGACACATCTGTGAGTTTGTCCAAGGGAATGTTCTGCTGTTTCTTGAATAGCCACCCCATGCGCATATTGATTGAGCGGTCTGTCAGGGCCCCGCTCATGTGCTCGAACTGCTTCTTATGCACAATCCATCCAAACGGAATCCAGACAACCATTGCTATGATTCCAACCACTGTCACAAGAAGACCCAAATTCGCCATCATCCACCAGTAAACGATGATCTTCCTATCGAATTCTACGGCCATGATATGGCCTCTGTCAGCATATCCGGGCTCTATCATGAAAAAATTCGAACCTACATTATGTCAAGAACCTAATGGAACTCAAGAATACTCAGAGAGTAGTGATTTGCGATGAAGCAGGCCCAATACTGCCGGTGTCAATATCATGCTTGCAATTAGCGACAGTCCAATCATAACAGCGCAGAACAGCCCGAAAGTGGAGAAGAAACCCATCTTGGACTGGTTGATTACCATGAACCCGGCTATGTCCGATACTGCGGAGCCGAAGAGCGCGAGACCTGAGGCGCTGCCAACGGCAGCCAGTGAGAGGTGTGGCGTCGCTCCCTTCTCACGCTCCTCACGATATCTCTCAATGAGATGGATGACGTAGTCTATGCCCACTCCGAGGGACATTGCTGCGATTGCAACGGTGACCATGTTGAGCCCGTATCCGGCCAGTTCAACCATGGCGTACAGCCAGACGATTACGACAAAGATGGGGCCGGTGGTCACTGTAGCGATGAAGAATGGCAGGGTGCCCCAGAGGATAGAAAGAACAAGCGCGAGGGCTGCGAAGAAGACTGCGGAACCTGTTCCCAACATGAGATAGGTAATCACTCCAGTAACTACGACTGTCGACCCCACTCTGCGAGCGAAGTCAGCTCGGTTCTGCATCCCCTCTTCCCATCGCTGCCTCGCCGAGGTCTCCTCACGGAAGCCCCACCACAGGGTGATTGTGCAGAGTACCACGCCCAGAAGCAGTGTGCCCTGCATCTCATCCTGCATCGAGTCAGCGGCGACGAACCTGATGACGGGTTCGCCGGTCGGAATCGCCCAAGTGACAGGATACTGCTCATCTGCGGAAGAAAGATCACCTTGCTCTCTGAGGGGATTTCGAGCGAGCTCTTGCAACGGAGCCATGTCATCCCCCAGTTGAGCCAAAGCAGGCTCAACCAATGCAAACTGCTCAGGACTGGATATTCCGAATCGGATTGAGGCTCGGAGGTAGTGCGGGGTCTCACCAGAAATGGTGAGCCAGGGGTGCTCGTAGTCGATCTCCTCGGCTACTTGGATATACTCGGCGACGATGGATGGCGGCATTGATGGGTAGCCACCGCTCTCAGGAACCCCTCGAGTCAACACGAAGCCGTAGAGGAAGATTAGGCACTCCCTGTCACCCAATGAAGGCAGGCCTAGGAAATCCTTGTCACAATCGACTCCGCCATCTTCGGCCAAGGGGTCCCAACCTGCTGCGATGAACGAGGTGTTGTTCCAAGCCATCGCCGCTTTGGCAAATCCGAGTATGCCGTCGATGGCTAGCATCTCGACCTCGCCCGTGGGAAGGCGAGAGAGTTGGTTCGAATCATCCGGCCCGTGTGAATTCGCGTTGTTGCGTAGTTCCCCAATGGCGACTATCACCTTAGGATTCGTCAAATCTCCCTCAACTAAGATGAAAGCGGGCTCGCCCTCGTCGCTGAAGCGCTCGTTTACCAGGCCGATTCCCACTGCGAGGTCGGATTCGCTCTCAATGAAGTCCTCAACCTGGAAATCGCCTTCCAGTGAGAGCATCATCGGAACGGCCACCGCGGTGATTAGGATGGCCAGTGCGGCTACGACTGGGGCATGTCTAGCTGAATTGGTGGTGACTGCGGCTAGCCAAGATTCCGGTACCATGTGAACAAGGCCTTCCTTCTCATCCTGTAGTTTCCCCTTCGATTCCATCCACAGGTCGAAGTCGAAGCGAACCAGAGGGACCCAGAGGCCGGTGAGGATAAATGCGGATAGTACTCCCAGACCTGCCTCTATGCCAAAGGATCGGAGCGCGGCTATGTTCGATGTCATATTGGCCATGAACGCGACGATGGTGGTGGTAGAGGTCAGAAGAATGGCCCGGCCGACTCTGCTTAACGAGGTGCGAGCTGCCAGTTCGGGACTGGCTCCTCCTCTCCTCTCTTCCTTGTACCTATGCAGCGCGTGCAGACTGTCGTCTATGCCCAAGGCGAGCACTAAGATTGGCAAAAGGTTGGAGAACTGTGAGCGGAATATCACTTCCATCCCGTATTTCTGCCCCAAGATGATTGCCCATCCAATCAATCCCTGCATCCACATCAGTGACAGTACCAGACCAACTACGACTATGGCCACATCCGATACTCTCCTGAGACTGAGCCACAGCAGAATGGTCACCACCAGTGTCATGATCAAAATCAAATGGGCGCTAGAGTACAGTTCTCGGTTTATCTCGACATTTACGCCCTCCGCGAACATCAGAGTGACGACCATTTCATCAGTGGATCTCAAATCTTCTTCGAGGGCCAAATAGAGCCATTCCATCGAGCAGAGTTCCTCACCCACTAGAGCCCTCTCGCGGCATTGCTCGACCGAGTTATGAATCGGTTTGGTCTCGAATGTGACTCCGTTCCGCTCGTATCCGGAATTCGAATCCGAACTGGAGTTCAACCAGGAGAATGACCAGCCGTTGCTCTGCATGGCCTCTCTGTCGAAGTTGATGAGTAGCCACGCGGAAGACGCTGACCAACGCCCAGGGCCCCATTCCTCTGCAGTGATTGTTCCATCAGATAGGAGTTGGTGATTGTAAGGTCCGAAAACCGGACTTGATGGATCTGGAGTGAATCCACGATCCTTGGACAGGAGTCTGAGGAAGGCTCCTGAACTATGATTGGCCAACCTGTGTGCGGCTAAGTCAATATGGGCCTGGGTGAGGTTTTCGTCATCGAATGACAGGCACTCAAGGACGCCGCAGTCGATCCAGTCGGTGGAGGGTGGGGCCATGGTCAGCGTCTCGGGGTCGATTCTGGGGCTAGTCAAGGCTGATTGGCCCGACATGAAGGACCTGAAGTCGGTGGCGAGGTCGAGTATGCCGACCACGGACTCACCGGTAATCTGGGATGCAAACGAGAGATAAAACTCGGAAATCTCATGCTGTCTCAGATACTCGGCCTTAGCGTCAATCTCCCTTAACACGGTGAGGTTGAGTACCCCTCCCTCGGGGTTTGTCAACCCTAGGCCATGACCGGTGTAGTCGGCAATCATCGTGACATCGGAGTCCGGCTCTCCGAAGTAACTCGGGTCACGAATAAAGATTCCAAAGGCCTCTATCCCTCCAGCCGATGAGAACTCCTCCATGAGAACCTCGTTTGCGTCGAGTTCCGGCGACTCTAGGTCGTAGGATTCTATGTCGATTGGACTGAAAGTGGCTGAGATTCCAGGGAGCATCAGCATGGACATGAGGATGATTACGATGTGTGCCTGTCTGCGCCTCGGTACGAGGAAGTCGGCTACATGAGCGAAGTCGCGCATGTTGGGGGCCGCGAAAGACGGGTATTTGACAGGTTGTGTGCGGTTCACAACCCGCTGTCCTTGAGTCTCTCCAGCGCTTTGCGCTGGGATTTGCTCAGGGTATTTGGTTCGGCCAAGATAAACTCGATGTCAAGTGGTCCGCCGGAGTGGCCGTGACCCTGTAGCCTCCTGCGGTCACCTATGCGAGTGCCTTCGGGTACGTCGATTTGCACCCTCTTTCCGGCTGGCGTAGAGATTCTCACCTTCCCGCCGAGAAGCAGTGTCGTGACCGGTATTGGGACCTCCTGAACCAATCTGCCTTCCTCCCAGCGCCGCCCCTCCTGAGCATCCAACCTCAGAGTAATCCGCAGGTCTCCCGGATCTCCCTCGGGGTGCTCATGCCCCATACCCTTGAGGCGGAGCAACTGACCGTGCTCAGCATTGGGAGGGACCTTCACGGTGAGTGTGCTGCCCTTGGTCTGAACTCCCGTGCCACTACACGGTGCGCAACGCCGCGACTTTCCGAAACTCGAGCCTTTGCACTTCTCGCAGCGCCTTAGCCTGCGGTGGCTGAATTTCACCTCGGACCCTTGCGAAGCCTGCTCGAGCAAGATGTCGAGTCCTGCCTCGATATCAGCCCCCCTTATTGGTTGGGCGGGCTCGATGGAGGGAGATTGGGGCTGACCGCCGAAACCACTTGAGGACCTGTTATCGAAGCCTCTCGGTGCTCCTCTCCCTCCCATGAACTGTGAGATTATGTCACCCAGATCGGCGCCGCCAAAGCCCCCTCCGAACGGATTACCCTGAAAGCCCCCTCCAGCGAACATGTCCTCCATGCGACGACTCTGGTCGTACTCTCTGCGGGCTTCGGCAGTTCCGACGTTCTCGTAGGCGGCCTGTATCGCCTTGAAGCGTTCCTCGGCCGCCGCGTCATCCGGGTTCCGGTCAGGATGATACTGTCGGGCAAGTTTGCGGTAGGCCCGCTTAATCTCGGCATCACTGGCGTCGCTGGAGACGCCTAGGACTCGGTAGGGGTCCTCAGCCATCGATGCGCCTCGGCCGAGGGAGAGTCTTCAACCTGCTTAGTTCGGTAGCGATGCGATAATGGGATTGTGGGTGTTGGAAGTGTCATGGCGGTCGGATGGGCGGTGTTCCGCAACTACGTAGAGCACGCCAAAGAAATCTACGGTGACGTCACCGACTACCCTCGCTTCTTCCTGATGCCACCGACCGCTCTGGTCGAAGCCGATGAGGATGGGAACAATGTTGTCGCCCTGAGCTCGGACGAGGACCATATCGACCATGAAGTGGAGTTAGTCATCCGGCTCGGCGAGGACCTTGAGCCGGTGGAGATGTGTGTTGGCAACGACACTACCAACAGGACCCGTCAAACGCTGGCCAAAAAGAAGGGTTGGCCGTGGCTCGAGGGCAAGGGCTTCGCCGGCTCGGGGGTGCTAGGGACTTGGACCGCTTGGGACCCGCGTCCGGTGGAGATTTGCCTGTCGGTTAATGGCGAAGACAGGCAGCGGGCCTCGACCGAACTGATGGTGCACTCAGTGGAGTCAATCCTCGGGCATCTGAAAGGTTGGTACGAACCCTCTCCAGGAGACCTAGTCTGGACAGGCACCCCAAAGGGAGTAGGGGCAATGCACGAAGGTGACGTCATAGAGTGCTGGATGAAGAACTCGGAGGGAGAGACGGTTAGTGTGCTCAACGCGAAATGTGCCGTTCCTGCCGCAGTCAAGTAACTGATGCCGGTCCAGCAAGGGTTTAGCCCTAGTACCACAAGTTGGGGTCATGCGGGGAACAGCCACCTTACTCGTAATCATCCTGTTCGCACCAGTTCTATCGGGATGCCTCAACTGGAACGAGTACGATTACCAGATTTATGACTGTGACAGTCAGGAGTACTGGGTGGACGTATCAGAGGACTCGCCCTACCCAGGACTAGACTGCGAGTCTGGGCCAGTCAGACAGCTCTCCATGACCATCTTCGTCTATCGAGACAACGACGGTGTCGAATGGCTGATTAACGAAACCTCAATCGACACCGGAATCGAATTGATTAACTCGGTCTACAACTCCTATGGAATCGACTTCATCCTCAACGAGATAATCTGGATCGACGAAGCCTTTCCCGACGTCCAAGACGCGGAGGAAGAGGAGGGAGGTGAGAAGCCGGACACACTCAACAACTCGAGTGAAGACGGTGGCGATTTTGGTGATCAGGTCTCAGTCTCTCAACTCGGTGACAGTTTCATTGAAGGCTACAACCCAGCCAATGTCAACATCATCATGCAGAGCAATGGCTGGGGACAATACAGCAACTATCCTTGGCATACCCGACAGTACTACATCAGCACGGTGAGGGCTTCATCATTCGCCACCAGTTACGTTCCGAGTCACGAACTCGGGCACTTCCTCGGACTGTACCACACCCATGAAAATCATGAGGAGCCGAACTCGGATTCGGACCTCGCACAAGCCTCCTTATGGACGCAGGACTGGATTACCCCGACTGAGCAGTGCTACCGAACTGGAGATTTCATCTGCTCGACATCCTACGATTGCTACATCTGGTGTGAGGAGGTAATCAATTGCACCGCCAACGCCTACGAAAGCGACAGGCCGGATCAGGAACCGAGTGAGTTCGCTAATTGCACCTTGGAGCAGCACAACCCTTCACGGACGAATCTGATGAGCCGATATGGTGACCGCAGCGAGATTTCTTTTGACCAGGGTGCGCGAGCGCGTTACTTCATCCAGTACATGTCGGAAAACGAGAGGGAGGGGAACCTGCTGCATTTCTCAGAGATGATTTCCCTAACCTGATGGAGAACACTTGAGGCGGGCGGGCCGCTCGCTCGCCCATGGACGAGGGTGTGCGGCGGGTCACGGGAACGCGCCTGATTGACCACGACGGTGCCGTCCAGCACGGTGATTACCTGCTCCACCCAGACGGCTCGTACTCTGCGAGCAAGGGCGACGAGGACGTGGCCGAGACAATCAACGGCTCGACCCGCCTAGTCACGCGCTCGCTGCAGAACTGGCACACCCACCTCGCGATGATACTCAATCGCTCGATGGGCGAGGGCCTGCCGTTGATGGAGTGGCTCGAGACCTCGATTTTCCCGGTCGAGAAGGGGCTGACTGCGGAGTTCGTCGAAGCCGGCACCAGAGCGGCAGTGGCCGAGATGATAGCCACCGGGACCACCTTCGCATGCGACATGTACTACCACCCGGATGTTGTGGCAGGAGTGTTGGTCGAATCCGGAGTGCGAGGCATCGCATGCGGCCCGATCACCGATTTCCCCACCCCTTCATACCCCTCTGGAGGCGCCGAGGCACTGCACAAGATGGGCGGTCTCCTCAGGGGAAGCGCTCCCTCTGATCGAGTCGAGTACGGCATCGGCACCCACGCGGTCTACACCTGTAGCGAGGAGATGCTGCTGAAAGCTTCCGAGATGGCTGCTGAGCACAGTTGCATACTCCACATTCACACCAGCGAGACTCGCAAGGAGGTCGCCGACTGCCACGCCGAGCACGGTATGTACCCAGTGGAGTATCTCGACTCCATTGGCTACTTCCAAAGCGCAGATGATGGGGGCACGGTGTGTGCCCACTGCGGATGGGTCACCAAGAGAGAGATGAGGATACTCTCCGGTCACGAGGCACACGCTGTGCACTGCCCAACCTCGAACCAGAAGCTGGCCTGCGGCGGTACCATGTCTTACCCCGCTATGCGCGAGGCGGGAGTGGACGTGCGGCTCGGCACCGACGGCGCGGCCAGTAACAACAGCCTCGACATGCGCGCCGAAGCGAAGGCAGCGAGCCTGGTCCAGCGCCACGACCACTGGGACGCTAGGATACTGAACCCGGTCGAGACCTGGCAGCTGGCCACGAAGGGCTCGACCGACTGGGTGACCTGGGATCTCGATGACGTCAGGATGAGGCCGTGGGGGCGCGACGGCAGGAGGCTGCTGGCCAGCCTAATCTACAGCGGGGCGCGTTGCCTCGATGTCCTAGTCGGGGGGCAGGCGCTCCGCAGAGACGGCGTGAGCCTTAGCGTCGATGAGACTGCAGCGGGATCTGCCCTCGAGGATGCGGTCTCCGATTACTACTCCGAGATCTGAAGCATGAACATAGGATCATTTTCTGCTTCGTTAAACCGAGTTAAACAGACGAACGAAAAGCCGGACACAGAGTAGGGTGTGTTCGGCTTACCCTATCCTCA
>LWDU01042039.1_pt1 | contig 33068 bp, 33 predicted proteins | sample 727161 | NCBI WGS metagenome assembly LWDU01 (sample SAMN04566230, study PRJNA314399) | hydrothermal vent metagenome | isolation source: deep sea hydrothermal plume seawater | place: Mexico: Gulf of California, Guaymas Basin | collected 2004-07-11 | reverse complement strand
AAGGTACTGAAATGACCATGACAATCCATGTAGACATCGTAAGTGCAGAGGCTTCCATTTATTCGGGTCTTGCAGAAATGGTTTATGCGCCAGGTGAAATGGGTGAATTAGGTATCGCGCCTCGTCACGCACCACTTGTTACGCGTCTAAAACCAGGTGAAATTCGTATTGATACAGGCAGCGAAGAGCTAGATTTCTTTATTTCTGGTGGTATTCTTGAAGTTCAGCCTCATGTTGTTACTGTATTGGCAGACACGGCTATTCGTGCTGATGACCTTGATGAAGCAAAAGCACTAGAAGCTAAAAAGCGCGCAGAAGAAGCGTTAGCAGACAAATCTGCCAACATTGACTTTGCTAAAGCTCAAGCTGAACTTGCTGAAGCTGCAGCGCAATTACAAGCGATTAGCCGATTACGAAAAACACGTTAATTCAGCGATCAATGTAGAAATATTAAGCCCGCCAATTGGCGGGTTTTTTATATCGATTAAGTTGAATTACCCTGAAGATTTTAGTCAGGCTGAATGAAACTTATACTCTTTGGGTATAAACTATCAACAATACAATTATCCTGACTTACATGAATATAAAAACAATTATTCTTGCTGCTGGTAAAGGCACGAGAATGAAGTCCAATAAAGCCAAGGTTTTGCATCAAATAGCGGGTAAGTCAATGTTGCAACTTGTTGTGGAGTCGGTTGATGATTTAGCCGGTGATGTGATTGTTGTATATGGGCACGATGGAGAGCAAGTACAACAGGCGTTACAAGGTTTAGATATCACTTGGGCGGAGCAGAACGAACAGTTAGGAACAGGCCACGCCGTACAACAAGCGATGCCGCAGGTTAAACAAGATGACACCGTACTGATATTGTATGGTGACGTACCCTTAATAAAGCCCGATACACTGAAGAAGATGATCAGCGGTTTGGATAGCAAAACACTATCACTACTCACGGTAAAGCTATCAGACCCTAGCGGTTACGGACGTATTGTTAGAAGTAACGACAATATTTGTAAAATTGTTGAACAAAAAGATGCGACTAAAGAAGAGCAGTTAATTAACGAAGTCAATACCGGCATGATGGCGGTTAATGGCGGCTTATTAGCAGGATGGTTATCTTCGCTTAAGAATGACAACACCCAAAACGAATATTACTTAACTGACGTGATTGAAATGGCGGTTAATGATGGCGTGCAAGTTAAAGCTTTTCATCCAGAAGATGAATACGAAGTACAGGGCGTTAATTCAAAGTCTCAATTAAACCAGTTGGAACGACATTACCAAACTGAATTGGCAGAACGCCTGATGGATGATGGGGCTACGCTCGCTGATAAATCCAGATTAGATGTCAGAGGGAACCTGCAGTTAAAAGGTTTGGACACCTTCATTGACATAAATAACGTGTTTGAGGGTGATGTGAGCTTAGGTGAAAACGTCATTATCGGGCCTAATTGCGTGATTAAAAATGCAGTCATTGGTAGCAATACGGTGATTAAAGCGAATTCAGTGCTCGAAGACTGTATGGTTGGAAATGATTGTAATGTAGGGCCCTTTGCAAGGTTGAGACCTGGCACAAAACTGGCCAATGGTGCGATGGTAGGTAACTTCGTAGAAGTGAAAAAATCAATGGTTGGTGAAGGGTCTAAAATAAGCCATTTAAGTTATATCGGTGATGCTGAGATAGGAAAAGGTGTCAACATCGGCGCGGGGACTATTACGTGCAATTACGACGGCGTGAATAAATTCAAAACGGTGATTGAAGATGGTGCATTTATTGGCTCAGGCACCCAATTAGTGGCGCCGGTTACCGTAGGAAAAAATGCAACGTTGGGTGCGGGCACTACCTTATCAAAAGACGCACCGGGAGATACACTAACCGTGACAAGAGCCAAACAATTAACATTAAAAAGCTGGAAAAAGCCAACAAAGGAATGATATGTGTGGAATAGTTGGCGCGTTAGCCAAAAGGGACATAACGCCTGTTTTGCTACAGGGCTTACAGCGACTTGAATATCGTGGTTATGATTCAGCTGGTATAGCCGTTGTTGATGCTGAAAATGCAGTTCAGCGTAGAAGAACCCAGGGAAAGGTCAAAAACTTAGAAGCGCTAATAAACGAACAGCCTTTATCGGGCTTTTGTGGTATTTCGCATACGCGCTGGGCCACTCACGGCGTGCCGTCAGAAAATAATGCACACCCTCACTTATGCGAAGACATTGCTCTAGTCCACAATGGCATTATAGAAAACCACGAAGAGTTACGTAAGCAACAAATAGAACAAGGACACGAGTTCGACTCGGAAACTGATACCGAAGTAATCGTTCATCTAGTACACGATGAATACAAAGCAGAAGGTGATTTATTTAAGGCGGTGCAGAACAGCATTAAACAGCTTGAAGGCGCCTATGCACTTGGCGTTATAGAACAAAGTAATAATAATCGCTTAGTGGCCGCAAGAAAAGGCAGTCCACTGGTTATTGGTATCGGTGAAGGTGAATATTTTATCGCTTCTGATGTGTTCGCCTTATTAGGCGAGGCGAAAAAGTTTATTTACCTTGAAGACGGCGATATTGCCGACATAACGTTAGAGGGAGTAACTATTTATGACGTTGCTGGCAAGCAAGTTACACGTGCAATTAACGAGACCGAATTAAAGGCGAACAACATTGGCTTGGGGCGCTACCGTCACTACATGCAAAAAGAAATTTTTGAACAAGCTGCAGTTCTTAAACAAACCATTGAAGGTAGAATTGGTAACGGACGTCTGCTTGATAGTTGTTTTGGAGTAGATGCAAACGAAGCCTTTAAAACAATCGAAGAAGTACAAATAGTGGCGTGTGGCACCAGCTATCACGCCGGTGTCGTTGCAAAGTATTGGTTTGAATCGATAGCCGGCATTCCTTGCCATATTGAAGTTGCGAGTGAATTTCGTTATCGCCCGCATATCGTTAATAAAAAGACCTTATTTGTCACCATTTCTCAATCAGGCGAAACAGCAGATACTCTTGCTGCATTACAAGCATCAGCAGAGTTAGGCTATGCGAATACACTATCAATTTGTAATGTGCCAGAGAGTTCATTGGTTCGTGGTTCAGAATGGCATTTAATGACAAAAGCAGGGCCAGAAATAGGCGTTGCATCAACAAAAGCATTTACAACACAATTGGCCGCATTGTTATTGTTAGTTGTCGCATTAGGAAAGCATCACCTAATCAGCAAAAAAACCGAAGTTAATATCGTTCGACAATTAGAAATATTGCCAGAAAAGGTCGCCGAAGTATTAAGGTTAGAACCGGAAATAATAAAGTTTGCCGAAGCCTTCGAAGGTGCAAATAATGCATTGTTCTTAGGCCGTGGTGAGCAATATCCCGTAGCAATGGAGGGTGCGCTTAAACTTAAAGAAGTCTCGTATATTCACGCCGAAGCGTATCCGGCCGGGGAGCTAAAGCATGGGCCACTGGCCTTGGTTGACGAGCATATGCCCATCGTTGCCGTGGCACCAAATAACGACTTACTTGAAAAATTAAAATCAAACCTTCAAGAGGTACAAGCACGTGGCGGCAAGCTATTTGTATTTGCAGATAAATTGGCTTCATTTGAAGAAGCAGAAGGCCTAAGCTTAATCCGCGTGTCTGAAATAGACGACATCATTGCACCTATCATATATACCATCCCCCTTCAGCTTCTTGCTTATCACGTAGCGGTTATTAAAGGCACGGATGTTGACCAGCCAAGGAATTTGGCAAAATCAGTGACAGTCGAATAGACATTTCTTTAATATTGGCTATAAATTAATCAAGCACGCCTTCAAAGAAGGCCTTAACTAAGTTATTAAACGCAGTTTTTTGCTCAACTTGAATCCAGTGCCCACAATGATGAAAAACATGTAACTGAGCATTGGGAATCCTTTCTGCCAAGTGGTAGGCATTATTCAAGGGAATAAAGTAATCTTCACGGGCATGGGTGATGAGCATCGAGTGTTGAATAGATGTTAACTCAGTATCGGACAAAACAAAGGCATCAATAGCATCTTTTGTGCCCCCAGAAAACATCGCCTCGAATTGCACTCGAACATTATCTTGCATAACATTTTTATAGCGCTCTGCGGCTATGCTTCGAACGTTATCGCCGAGGATGGCTGGGTTAAACAAGAACTTTTGTATCAAATTAAATAAGGCTTCTTCAGACGGGTTGTTATAAAACTCCCAGCCTTTAGTTAAACCCTCGGTTGGCGCGAAGGGTGCGCCAACGGGGCCCATTAGTATCGCTTTGTTAAATCGTTCTGGATGCCTGTTTAATAAATGCAGTGTCACGCCGCCACCCATTGAATTACCAATAATATGGGCTTTCTCTATGTCCATAGCATCTAATAAATCAATTTGTTGTTGCGCCCAGATGTCGATCCAATTTGCAGTGCTTTGCGGAGGTGTATCGTGCTGGCTTTGCCCAAAACCGGCAATATCTGGCGCGATGCAATGATATTTATCGGCTAAAAAGGGCAATATGAACTGCCAATTAGACATGGCATTTGCTCCAGGGCCAGAACCATGTAGTAGCAAAATGGCATCGTCGTTAGACGTTCCCGTTTGGTTGACAAGTGTTTGGAATGAGCCTGTTTTAATTAATGTATTTTGCATGTGATTTTGAGTTTTAGAAATAATCTAACAAGTGTTATATTACCAACGGGTTATATATACCATAATTTTATACGGATGTTGCATGATGAGCGTAACCAGTACCCTAAAAAGAAACGTGAGTATCGTTACAAAATACACAACGGTGCCGCTGTTATTGTTTTCAACAACCCCTGTATTAGGTTATTTAGCGGGCGGCGGGGTTTGGTATTGGCTAACGGTATTTGTTTTATTACTGTCTATTGCGCTTGATCCTATTGTTGGCGAAGACCCAGTTAATGCACCTTTAGAAATGGATGCGCAGCTAACGAATAAATTATTTTTTAGGGTAATGCTTTGGCTGTATGTGCCGATGCAGTTTTTAATGACGTTATTTTGTTATTCACTGATAACCCAAACGCCGATGGATGTTTTCCTTACACTAGGTGTGACATATGTGCCGTTGAGTTGGGGAGAGATTATTGGCTTGGCGCTATCTTTATCGCTTGTCACCGGCTTTGGTGCAACGATTGGGCACGAGCTATGTCACCATGGCAACGCCTTTGATAGATTTATGGGGCAGGCCATATTAACGCCGATTAGCATGGCTGATTTTTTTGTTTATCATAACTTTCACCATCACTTAACAGTGGCAACACCGGAAGATCACGCGACAGCGCCATACGGTGAACACTTTTGGCGGTTTGCCTTACGAAGCACAATTAAAAAGTCAATTTGCGCCTGGCAGGTAGAGGCAAAACGCTTAGCTCGTAAAGGGTCGGGTTGGCTGAATGCAGATAATAGAATGATTAGAATTACGATAGCCCAAGTCGCTTGGCTACTTTTGTTATTGATTCTTTTTGGCTGGGCGACGATCCCCTTATTTATTTTGCAATACTTGTTCCCAAGAATGTTACTAGCGACAGCTGATTTTGCTGAACATTATGGTTTGATGAGGAAGCAATTACCTGATGGTAGTTATGAGAAAGTTCGCCCAGAACATGCGTGGGACGACAGCGCGATTATCAGTAGTTTTTATATGTGCCAAATTGACAGGCATTCTGATCACCACACGAACGTTGGCCGGCCTTATCAAGTATTACGGGTGATGGAGAAAGCGCCTCGCTTGCCTTACGGTTATCTAAATATATTATTTGTGGTGATGGTGCCATCAGCGTGGCGAAAATTGATGCACCCGATTATTGAAGAGTTTTACGACACGGCAGATATTATTCCCTATGCATTGCCTAATACATTACCGGAAAGGTTTGTTGAAAGAGCAGTGATTGCGGATATAGGATAAGCGATGTTTTCTTGGCTAGAATTAAAAATACCCCCGCCTGTTGTAGCAATAATTTCCGCAGGTTTAATGTGGCTTTTAACTACAAAGCTTGGATTGTTTAGCGTTGATATTCCAAATAAACTTGTACTGTGTGGCTTTTTAGCAGGGTTGGGCTTGCTGGTTGATTTTGTCGCACTTTGGCGATTTATGAAGGCAAAAACAACTGTTAACCCAATCAAGCCAAATAATGCATCGGCGTTAGTAACATCAGGGATATACCAGTACACACGAAATCCGATGTACGTCGGTAATTTCATTTTTTTAACGGCTTATCTTATTTGGTTAGGGTCCCCCTATAACGTAATCTGTCTAGCGTTGTATGTTTTGTATATGAATGAATTTCAGATTCAGCCAGAAGAGCGCGTATTGCAAAATATGTTTGGGGACGAATATCGGTCGTTTTGCAGTAAGGTTAGACGCTGGATATAAATTTATTTGATGAGTTAAGTCATTGCTTAAAAGTATGAAAAAGGTAAGCTAGAAAAAACGTTAGGAGTAAATATGCCAGCTAAAATTGATTATCACCACCTGATACAAGAAGATAAAATTCACGGTTCGTTGTATACCGATGAAGCTATTTATGAAGATGAGCTAGAGAAGCTTTTTTATAGTAGTTGGGTGTATATAGGCCATGAAAGCGAAATAAAAAAACGCGGTGATTATGTAACGCGTGATATAGGCCGTTCATCGGTCATTATGGTGCGCAATAAAGACGAGAGCGTGAAAGTGATGGTGAATCGCTGCCAACACCGTGGCAACATGTTGTGTAATGAGTCGCAGGGTAATAAGCGCAATTTTACCTGCCCGTACCACGGTTGGGTATTTGGTTTAAATGGTGACTTGTTGGATGTGTCGTATCCCGGTGGTTTCGATAAACCATTAGAAGAGCTTAATCTTGAAGTATTAGTGACGGATAGTTACCGTGGTTTTGTATTTGCTTGCTTTAAAAAGCCAACGATTAGTTTTGATGATTATTTAGGGCACGGGAAAGCGTTAATTGACCGGGCTTGTAATATGTCGCCAAATGGAAAAATTGACCTAAAAGGAGGCTGGATTCGCCAACATTTCGATGCCAACTGGAAAATGTTGCCTGAAAATGACACAGATGGCTATCACGTTAATTACGTGCACCAGTCTTTCGTTATGGCGATTGATTCTCAGTACGGCGACTTTGTGGGCGCTGAAGATAGTATCAAAGGTGTCATCAAAAACTGGGGTAATGGGCATACGGAAATAGACTTTGCACCGGGTTATAAAAAAATGCTCGATTGGCTAGGCTCTACACCCGAAAAGGTAAAAAGCTACGTCGATAGTATGACGAAAACCTATGGTAAGGAGAAAGCGGATCAAATGCTCTACGATGGCCCGCCGCACGCGTGTATTTTCCCCAATTTATTCTTGGCGGAAATGAATATTGTTATCTTTCAGCCGACCGGCGTAAATAGTGCCGTGCAGTGGAGCACGCCGATGTTTTTGGAGGGTGCGCCTGAGTTAGATTTTAAACTACTAAGGCAAAGCGAAGGTGCGCTTGGGCCAGCGGCATTTTTGTTAGCGGATGATGCAACCATTGCCGAGCGAGCACAAAAAGCATTAAGTGCAGGAACGCCTTGGTGTGACTTAAGTCGTGGTTTAAATCGTGAAACTGAAGACAGCGATGGAGTAAAAACATCGCACATGACAGATGAAACGTCTAACCGAGGGTTTTGGCATCATTATCGTGCACTGATGATGGGAGAATTATCATGAGCCAAATAATGTCAGCAGAATTAACAAAGCGGTTGGAAGACTTTGTTATCAAAGAGGCAAAGCTTGCCGATGAGGGTGAGTATCAGGCTTGGGAAGACTTATGGGCGGATGATGGTGTGTATTGGGTGCCTTTAAAAGAAGGCGATGACCCGACGCAGCAAGTGTCACATCTTTATGATAACCGAACGCGCTTAGCAACGCGGATTCGCCAGTTAAAAACGGGTTATCGATATAGTCAGATGCCTATTTCTGGCATGCGTCGAGTTATTTCAAATTATGAGTTTTTTGCCGAAGCAGATGGACGGTACCGGGTTGAGGCAAATTTCTTTTTGCCAGAATACTCAATTCAATCTATCCATGATTTTAGATTGTGGTCAGGGCGTTACATATACACGTTAAGCCCAAGGGATGATGGCTTTCAAATTCACATCAAAAAGGTTTTGTTAGTGAACGGTAGCGAGCCCATTCCTTCACTTGCTTTCTTGATTTAACCATGTCGAAAAAAGCACCGTTATCAGCCATCGTAGGGCTCGGCATGACTGAGTTCACACGAGACTATCAGCTACCTGCTTGGCAATTGGCATCGCAAGCGATTGGCTCAGCGATTGAAGATGCGGGATTAAAGCACGCTGATATTGATGGCTTATTACTGAATAAAAGCCCCTTGGCGGAGCTAAAAGATTTCCCAATGGAGATTCAAGACTACGCGGGTTTAAGTAATTTAAGTTTATTGAGCGTGGTTGAAGCGGAAGGCAGCTCGATGGTGCAAACCATTCAACAAGCGACAATGGCCATTCAGTCCGGCATGGCAACAAAAGTCGTGTGTGTATTTGCCGATACGCCGATACAAGCCAATGTCTCTTCTGGCGATGCGTTTGCCGTAGCAATGCCAATGATGGGACATCTCGGTATAGAAATAGCCAACGGTTTTTACACGCCTATTGCGGCGTATGCGATGGCTGCGCAACGTTATTTGGCCGTGCATAACAGAACCACGGATGATTTGGGCGCGGTGGCAGTTTCAAATAGACGCTGGGCGGAATTAAACGAGTTAGCAAAGTTGCGTAAGCCGCTAACAATGGAGCAATACCGTGCAGCACCTTTTTTAATTGAACCATTAAGAATGCTGGATTGTGCTTACCCTGTTAATGGTGCCATTGCGGTAGTGGTAACAGGAATTGAACAGGCCAAACAATGCCCACAACCGCCTGCGTATATCTACGGCATGGGGCAAGGCCATGCGGGTAATATTAATCGCCGTGGCCATCAACCAGAAATGGATACCGGTGCAAAGCAAGCGGGCGAGATAGCCTACAGCATGGCCGGTATAACGGCGGCTGATATAAATGCCTGCCAGTTTTACGATGCGTTCAGTATTTCTACGCTAATAAATCTTGAGCTTTACGGCTTATGCGAAAAAGGCCAAGCGGGTGAATTTGTTCAAGCGGGTGAAACGTCGCCCGGTGGGTCGCTGCCGGTTAATACAGGTGGCGGGCATTTATCGGGCTATTACTTGCAAGGTGCAACCCCTGTGTCAGAAGCCATTATGCAAATTAGGCAGCAGGCAACTGGGCGACAGCTAGAAAAACTAGACCATATGTTGGTAACGGGCTACGGTGGCAGGATGCAGTTTCACGCAGCACTGATTATGGGTCAACAGGAGGTTCGCCAATGAAATTTGCCCAAGCCGATGTGATTTGGCCTGATATTGAAGAGGTCGCGCGCCCATTTTATGAAGGCATGCAACAAAAAAAGGTAATGATTCAGCAGTGTTCAGCCTGCTCAACTCACTTACCACCGGCCCAAATAGTTTGCGATCATTGTGGTTGTGATGAATTGAATTGGTTAGAAGCTAATGGCTCGGGTGAAATTTATAGTTACGTGGTGTATCACCGAAGTTTCCATCCCTTTTTTGATGATAAATTACCGTATACCGTCGCCCTAGTGGAATTAGATGAAGGCCCGCGTTTGCAGGTGCTGTTTTATGGAGATGCTTGTGTAGTCGGTATGAAAGTACAACCAATATTTACAGATGTGGCTGGTAAACATACCTTGTTAGCTTACCAACCAGCGGAGAATGCTTAATGGGTACGATGCCCAGAGATTTTTTAACGCGTTGTGCAAAAGCCTTGCCGAAGAAGGTGGCATTTTATGATGGTGACAGGGCAAGCACGTGGAGTGAATTAAACCAAAGAGCGAACCAATTTGCTGCGGCGCTACAATCATTAGGCGTTAATAAAGGGGACGTGGTGGCTGTTTTAGCGCACGAACACACAGAAGTGTATGAACATTTTCACGCTTGCTTAAAATTGGGTGCACCACGGGTGGGTATCAACTGGCGTTTTTCAGAGAAAGAAGTGAAATACGTAGTAGATGACGCCAATGTACGGGTTATTTTAGTACAGCAAAACTGCATAGAGCTCATTCAAGGCTTGCGGGAAACATTCAGCGCGAACGGTGTGCTTATTATTGGCTTTGGTGGCACGCATGACTTACCGTTGGATTATGAAACGTTGATGTCAGAGCAGCTCAATAGTTCGCCCGATTTACCTGTATTAATCGAAGACGATATCGTTGCCATCAGCTACACATCGGGCACAACGGGTTCACCAAAAGGTGCCGTGTTATCTCAAAAGGCGTTGCGAGAAGCCATGGTGCATACCGTGTTGAATATCGGTTTAACGTCGGAAGATGTCTGGTTTGCACCTACCTCTTCTGCTTGGATTACCTTTGTATTGGTGTCCATGAACTGCGTGAATGGCATGCCATCCGTATTGCCGAATGGTGATTTTGAGCCGTATCGTTTCTTAGAGTTTGTGAACAAATACAAAGTAACAAGCACCATTATGGTGCCGCTGATTATGCGTCGTCTGATCGAAATAATCGAAGATGAAGGGATCACGTTGCCGAGTTTACGGTTGATTACATTTGGCTCATCACCCGCGACACCACAACTTATTCGTAAAGCAGATGAAGTATTTAATTGTGGTCTAGCCCAGCTATACGGCGTGACGGAAGCAACCGGCGGTTGGATTACCATTATGTCTCCGGAAGATACCAAGCGAGGTTTAGCCGGCGAGGAACACTTACTTAAATCGTGTGGTCGGCCATTTTTACATTTTGATATAGAAATACGTGATGGTGATAACAACATTTGCGCGGCCAATACTGGCGGTGAGATTTGGCTAAAGTCCGACACGCTGATGACCAAATACCTGGGCTTAGACGAACAAACAAAAGAAGCGTTGCAAGATGGTTGGTTGCAAACCAACGACATGGGCTATTTGGATGACGAGGGTTTTTTGTACCTTACCGATAGAAAAAACAACCTGATCATTACCGGCTCCGCGAACGTGTTCCCTAGCATGGTCGAGAATGTGCTCGACGAACACCCGCAAATTAAAGAAGTCGCTGTCGTGGGTGTGCCTCACCCAGAATGGGATGAGGCGGTAGTGGCGGTGATTATTCCTAATGATGCAGATGCGTTTAACCCTGACGAAATTATTGCTTTTAGTAAAACTAAAATGGCAAAGTTTGAAGTGCCAAAAGCCTTGGTGTTGGTGGATGATTTACCAAAGGGATTAACTGGGAAAGTGCTTAAAAAGGATATTCAAGCGATGTTTAAAGATGGCCGTTTGACGGTACCGTGGGAGATCCCCGCTAGTTAGAAGCAATACGTTCCATTTGTTTTGCCAAAGCAAAATCGCGCTCGGTAATACCGCCGGCTTCGTGGGTGGTTAAATCCACCACTACTTTTTTATATACGTTAAACCATTCAGGGTGGTGGTTGGCTTTCTCGGCTAATATCGCTGCTTTGGTCATAAAGCCAAACGCGTCAACAAAATTGGCAAATATAAATTCACGGTGTAGTTTGCCGTTTTCGATAGACCATCCGCTGAACTCATGGGTAAAATTAGCCACTTCTTCCTGTGGCGCAATGGGTATAGTCATTCTGTATTTTTTGAGCCGTCGGTTACTTCTTCAGCATGTCCCATTTGATATAGCAAAAGAATAAAGGCCATAAAAATAATACCGAGGTGCCAAATTAATGTGAAGACATACATCGATTCTCTAGCGATATCCCCGCCAAACCAAGCAATAGACACTTGCGCTAGGACAATAAAAACGGTTAACTAAGGAGTTATTTTCTGTATTATTATTTCAAATAAAGGACACAGAAGATGAGCAGAAAAAGACGTAACCATTTACTTTAATGGTCATCTTTATCTCCGTTATGTGATTAACTTAGAATAATTCTATTTTGCTAACTCGTCTGCCAGCTTAAGTAGCAAAGCCGCACCATCACCTCGCCACGCGCTGCCGTGCATGCAGGCAAGGGTGGTTGGCTTTGTTGAGGCCAGTTTTTCAAGCAATGCCCGTTCATCTTTGCTGTGTGAATAATAGTCCATTTGTTGTCTGAACGCCTCACTAGGCCCTAAAATATCGTTCTCTGTTAAGGCCGGTGTGTCGGTTCCGCCTTGAGTGAATAAGTCACCGCAAAACAAGGTGCGGGTTGTTTCTTCCATCAGGTAGCCGCATTCCCACGCATGTGGAAGGTGCGGTGCATCGTACCAACGCACCACGTGTGAACCAAGGTTGATACTTTCACCTTCAGCCAATGGTCGGGGTTCTCTGTCAGCAAGATCGGTAATAGATACCATTGCCGCAACCGTACTGCATAAAGGTTGGGACTGGGGAGCCACAGCGAGCCATTCATTAAGTGAACCGCACTCGTCAGATTCCACGTGAGAAAATGCAATATAGCGGAGTTGCTCGACGGGTATAAGACTCTCAACCGCTTCACGTATCAGCGGAAACATTTTTCGTGGGCCGGTGTGGAACAGCAGCGGTTTATCATCGACTACTAAATACTGGTTGTACGAAAACCCATTGCCGTTTGGAAAATGTACGGGTGTATTAATACGGTAGATACCATCAGCCACTTCTTGTACGTTTGTTCCAGATTCGTTGTTTGTAATGGTCATGATAACTTTCTCCTAATTGATTAAGCCTTTTCAGAATGAGTTTTAAACGCAAGCTTTAACCACGCCGCCGTCCACCCGAATAGCCGCGCCTGTTGTTGCAGATGCAAGCGGGCTACATAAATAAACAACCATGTTGGCCACTTCTTGTACTTCAGCAAAGCGTTTAATGAGCGATGAGGGCCTGACGGATTGAAAGAACTCTTTTTCGAATGTTTCGAAGTCTTGGCCACCGCTAATTTGATTAACAAATTCAACCACGCCTTCGGAACGTGTGGGGCCGGGCAATACGGCATTGACGGTAATACCTGTGCCAGCGCAGGTTTCAGCCAAACCACGGGAAACAGCCAGTAGCGCTGTTTTAGTGGTGCCGTAATGAATCATTTCTTGCGGAATTTGCACCGCGCTTTCACTACTGATGAAGATAATGCGCCCCCAATCTTGTTCTAGCATATAGGGTAAATACGCACGGGATAGGCGCACACCGCTGAGTACATTGACGTTAAAGAACCGCTCCCAATCTTCGTCGGGAATATCCAGAAAGTCTTTAGGCTCAAAAATGCCTAGAGCATTCACCAAGATATCTACAGCAGAGTGTTCGTTCGCTAATTGTTGGCAAACATCGGCATCGGATAAATCACCGGCAAAGCATTCAACGTGTGCTTGTGGATATTCGGTAAGAATTTTTTGCTTGGCCGCGTTTAATTTTGACTCACTTCGGCCATTGATAACGACTTGTGCGCCTTCAGTTGCGAGCGTTTTAGCAATGGCAAAACCTATGCCTTGGCTTGAGCCAGATACGAAGGCCTTTTTGCCAGCAATTTGTAAATCCATTAAACGTTGGCTCCAAGTTTTGCAGCTTGCTCTTTTGCTGTGTTGATAGCTACGCCGACGGTGTCGGGGTCAGCAAGGGTCGGTTCTATAATCACACTGTTAATATCCCTAAAGCCGATGAAACCGAGGGACATTTCTAGGTAAGGCTTTTGGAAGTCCATGCCCTTCGCTTCGGGGTTATTGTATTCACCGCCACGTGAATAAATAGCGGTAACCGGTTTACCGGTGACGAGTCCGAAAAATCCTGTTTCAGGGTCGAAGCCGAATGTTAAGCCGGGCTGGGTAATCACATCAATATAGTGTTTTAGTTTATAAGGAATAGAGAAATTCCACATGGGCACACTGTATAAATAGCAATCGGCAGCCTTAAATTGGTCTGCTAAAGAAACAATTTCTTGCCAAGCGGCCGCTTCTTCATCACTGGGGTTTTGCCCATGTAAAAAGCTATATTTTGCATTGAGCCGCTCGCCATCAAATTCGGGTAGGTTTGCATCCCACACATTTATAGTGGTTACCGTGTTGTCATTTGATGCTGCTTTGAAGGCTTCAATATAGCTATTAGCAACGTCACTAGAGCTTGAACGTTCACCGCGGGGCGATGCTTGAATATAAAGTAACTTGCTCATGATATTTTCCTGTTATTAACCAAATTGATAGGCTGATACATTAACACCCATCACATTGTCTGTGAATACGTTTACACCCGCATCATTGCCAGCGGCGCCTTCGGCTACCATTAGCGGGATAAGGTGTTCCTCACGCGGGTGACAAATTGTTGCAGACGGTGCTTGTGCCCAGTTTGTTAAGCCTTCTTTACGGGCGGTAGGGCTTTTGGTGCAGGTTTTAGTGAGCCACGAATCAAACTGTATTGAGTGACCATCGGGGTCATTGCATTGCATTAAAATCTGCATATTATGGAAGCTGATACCGCTGCCAAGAATGAGTATATTTTCATCTCTTAATGACTGCAGAGCGTCCCCCATTCGTTGGTGAAACGCGGGGTCAAGGCTGCTGTGAAGTGACACTTGAACAACGGGAATATCGGCATCAGGAAACATCACTTTTAAGGGCACAAAGGTGCCGTGGTCAAAACCGTGCTCAGGGTCAAGTTCACTTTTTATATCAGCGGCTGTGAAGAGACTTTGAATTTTATTTGCCAAAGCTGGTGAGCCGGGAGCGGGATAAGTAAGCTCATAAGTATGTGGCGGGAAGCCGTAGTAATCGAAAATTAATTCAGGGTTAGGGTGGCTGTTTATTTGAATAACATCTGCTTCCCAATGCGCAGAAAAAATAACGATGGCGTTGGGTTTTTGTGGCAACGATGTGTGCACATTTCTGAGCCAATGTTCTGTTTTGTCCCAGGTGTCAGCAGCGCCCCGTGTCCAGTCCATAAAAAAACAAGGGCCAGCACCATGTGGAATATACAGCGAAGGAAATTGTTGTTTGTTCATGCGTTAAATCATTTTAATTAGGTGGATTTATGATATATCATCTAATGCTTATAAATCGTAAAAGATGGGCGTTAATATGAGTGATTCAAAAACAAAATTGTCGTGCGTAACAGTAGGGCTTCATTGGGTTGTCGGCATTACGATGATTATTATGCTGACAGTGGGCTGGTATATGGCCGAATTTGAAGAGCACTGGCTATATCCTATCCATAAATCCGTGGGCATGATTGCTTTTGTCATTATTCTTGCGCGGGTTGTTTGGCGCATTAAGCAGGGTTGGCCAGAAGCTGCAAGTAACTACAAAGCGTGGGAACATACTTTGTCGAAAATCATTCACTGGGCGCTGATTGTCGGAACAGTGATGATGCCAGTATCCGGCATACTGATGTCTGGTTTAGGTGGATATGGCCTGTCTATATTTGGTTTGGAATTATTGGCAGCAACACCAAACCTAGAAGAAGCGGGAAAAATGATACCGATTAATGGTCCTATGGCGGGCACAGCGCATGAGATACACGAAATTGCCGGCTATGTGATTATGCTATCGGTGCTGTTGCATGTATTGGGTGCCTACAAGCATCACTTTATGGATAAAGACGGGACATTGAGAAGAATGCTGGGCAAGAATATTGCTTAGTTATATTCTTGTTTTGTGAAAAAAAGGCTGCCATGTAATCACATAGCAGGCTTTTTAATAAAAGTAAGTTATTTGCCTAGAACGTCACCGCGGACTGTTTCACAAACAGCAACAACTTGGCCAATTAAATCATCAGAAACACCAAGTTCAGTTAGTGTTGCACCCAAATTTTCAACAACAGCATCGAAATGACTATCGTTTAAGCCTCTTTCAACTAAGTGGGCATGCCCTCTTCGCATATCAGCGCCTGAATAATTGTTGGGGCCACCGAAAGCCATCGTCATAAAGGCTTTTTGTTTTGCTATTTGTCTGTCCATATCAACGCCGTCAAAGAAGCCATTGATTCGGTCATCTGCTAGTACTTTTTTATAAAAAATATCAACGGCTGCATCAACAGCAGGCTCGCCACCTAAGCTAAGTTCTCAAATAATGTGTTGCTCATGTGTTCTCCTTTAGTTTAGTTGGAAGAGATAAATTAAACGACATCTTGGTTTTTTACAATGATTTTAAGCACATTTTAAAATCACTTAAAGGTAACCGATACCGTTACGGCCGGTTGCGAACCTAAGCCATTATAGACAGCAGTCAAACGCCCTTTTTGCACGGGAATCGGCGATGTTAAGCTACCAAGCGATAAAAACGCGCCGGGTTTTAAGGGGTAGTTCATCGCTAATAATTTGTCGCGAAGCCAACGAATCACATTAACAGGTTTACCCATTAACGAGGCGCAAGAACCTGTTTTTAGATGACTTCTGTCGTCATACACAATACCCACTTGGCAAAAGTTAAAATCGCCGATATCTTGCATTGCAATGGGTTCGCCCATTACGCCATATCGCGCGCCGGTGTTAATGGCGGTAAGCATTTCGGCAGTTAGTGGTTTTTCGGTTGAATAGAGTCGGTCGGGTATTTCGATAAAGGGAATCACTTGGTCTATGGCAGCTAAAATTTCTTCATCTGTCTTTGCATCGTTAATAGAGGCATCTTTTACTCGCACTAATAGATCAGCTTCAGCAAAGGGATGTACAGCGGATGATATTTTTATTGTGGCAGAATTTTCCAATAACATTTTCTTTAGGAAAATTCCTAATAAAGGCTCTTTAATGCCCATTTTTTGTTGAATATCTGGGTTTGTTAATGCCGCTTTGTAGCCGGCAATACCGCTCCAGTTTTCAGATAAGGCATAGACCACGCGTTTTTGAATGGCCAGTGCTGCATCGGGCGTTAACCCTGCTATGGCTTCAGCTTCGGTTTTGTTAATAAAATTGTTGAAGATGTCGAGAGAAGTACGCGGAATAAAGTTTTCCTGACGCATAAAGAATATCGCAATGGCAGCGACAATGAATATCAAAAAGGTAAATTTAAACTTCATAAAGGGCTAACTAAAAAATTGAGTGAATACTTGAGTGATGTATTGATGGTCTTGCACGCCTGCACTTTCACGAATGCTATGCATTGCCCACATTGGGCAGCCTACATCCACGGTATTTATGCCTAAGCGGGCAGATGTCATGGGGCCAATGGTGCTGCCGCACCCAATATCTGTGCGGTGTGAATATTGTTGATAGGGCACGTCGGCTTGTTCGCATAACTGGATAAACCGAGATTGCGAGGCGCTGTTTGAGGCATATCGAATATTCGCATTAACCTTAATAACAGGGCCCTGATTGACCAATACTTTGTGGTCAGGTTCATAGGCGCTGGGGAAATTCGGTTGGTAAGCGTGAGCCATATCGGCGCTGATCATAAAACTATTGGATAAGGCACGTTTATAGTCTTCGGCGGTCATATCTAGCGAGCCGGCAATGCGCTCAAGCACATCAGGTAAGAAACTGCCATCGGCGCCTTTATGGCTGTTACTGCCAATTTCTTCATGGTCGAAAAATGCACACACATTAAATTTATTTGATTTGAGTGAATCATCCGATAACAAAGCGCTCAATCCGGCGTGGCAGGAGGCCAAATTATCGAGCTGGCTATTGGCGTAAAATTCATCATTCAGGCCATATAACGTGCCAGCTTGTGTATCGCAGGCGTGTAACTCCCATGCCGAAATTGCGCTGGCATCAACCTTCAATTCGGCAGCGAGTAAATCAATAAGTAGGGGTTGATCGTTTGAAACGGATAGCAATAAAGGTAATTCTGTTTGCTTGTTCAGCTTTAAACCGTCGGTGTTTACTTTCGGATTCATGTGAATAGCCAGGTTGGGCAAACGTAAAAATGGCTTCTTAAAATGGACGAGTTTAGATGTTAGCTTACTGTTTTGGTTTATATGTACGCGCCCTGCCAAACTTAAATCACGGTCGGTAAAGGTTGCCAGCAAAGCGCCACCATATACTTCAACACCTAATCTATTAATGCCGCTTAGTTGGTTGTCTGGCTTTGGTTTTACGCGTAAACCAGGCGAGTCAGTATGCGCGCCAAGCAGCCTAAAACCACCCTGCGCCAAATCATTAGTGCCGACGGTAAACGCAATAATCGATGAGTCATCTCGTTTAACGTAATAACGCCCATTTCGTTCTAACGACCAAGCATCACCCTCAATGAGTTCGCTAAAGCCTTTTTCAATGAGCGCTTTTTCGCTTGTGTTAACAGCATGCCAAGGGCTTGGGCTGGTATCAATATAATCCAATAACGCCTGAGCGTGTGCGGTAGCAGAAGACATGTTATTCCTTAGAATCTAAATTGAGTGAAGCTGAGTTAATGCAGTAGCGTAAGCCGGTGGGTTGCGGGCCATCGGGAAATACGTGGCCTAAGTGGCAATCACATTCAGCACAAACGACTTCAACACGCGTCATGCCATGGCTCACATCCCTGTTTTCTTTAATATTATTTGGGTTGATGGGTTTCCAAAAACTTGGCCAGCCACTACCCGAATCGTATTTTGTGTCGGATTCAAACAAAGGTGTATTACAACATTTGCAGTTATACACGCCGGCTGCTTTGCTGTCGGCATACAGGCCAGAAAAAGCGGGTTCAGTGCCTTTTTGGCGACAGACTCTATAATCTTCAGGCGAGAGTGTTTCTTGCCATTGTTGGTCGGTCTTTTCTGCCATCGTTATTTGGGTAAGCTAAAGTAAATAACTTTAATCCAATTGGCTTCGTTAACAAAACCGCCACCCCAAGCTGTCCATTCGCTTGGTAAGCCGCCAAGCTGAATGTCTTCAAGTGTTTCGCCACTAGCGGCTTGCTGTTTAACGTATTCAGTAGTGGCTTTTAGCATGGCGTAATAGGCATTCAAACCCTTCATGTCAGATAAACCGCCGTGACCAGGAATCACTAGAGCATCGTCTGGTAGTGTTTTGATAATAGCGCCTACATTACGCGTTAAGCTAAAGGCATTGCCGCCAGTATCTAAGTCAACAAAAGGGAAAATGCCGTTGAAAAAATGGTCGCCCAAGTGAGCTACGTTACTGTTTGGAAAATACACCACTGCATCACCATCGGTATGGCCGTGTGCGTAATGAATAAATTGAATATCTTCGTCGTTAAAATGAATGTTTACCGCATCTTCAAATGTAATCAAAGGCCACGCTTCTTTGGGCCCCGCAGGTGACTTACCAAAAAAGTTATTTTGCTCTGCCATTAAACGCTTTCTAACATTAGTGTGCGAAATGATAGTGGCTTGCTTAGAAAAATGCGCGTTACTGCCGGTGTGGTCGCCGTGCCAGTGAGTGTTTAAAATGAAGCGTAATTTGCCTTTATTGATGCTTGCCAAGGCAGCATTGATTTTTTCAGGCATCGGGCTAAGTTGGTCGTCTACTAACAACACACCATCTGTGCCGGCAGAAACGCCGATGTTACCGCCAGCAAAACCACCGACGCCTTCAAGCATGTAAATGTTGCCGCGTACGTGCGTTGTTTTTAAGGTGATTTTAGAGAAATCCTGATCTAAAAACCCGGCAAATGCTTGGCTGTAGAAAAAGGCCGAGAAAAAGAATGCGAAAAGCGTATGAGTAAGTTTCATGATGTTGCTCCTATAAAGGGTTTTAGTTAGTTACGTTTGTCTGGGTGCCAACCAGAGTACCACAGCTTGGCAGGTATTATTTCTGGCTGAATACCATTTTTATGAAACCAAGAATCGACAGCATAGAGCTCGCCGGTGTGGGTGTCTTTCATCATGGCAGAGGTATGTGGCCAGCCGTTAAAGAAAAACCCTCTGTTAATACGGTGTCCTTCCTTATGAAAGTTAATAAACCCACGTTGACGAAACTGTTTTAGGTAAACAGTGGTATTTGTCGCTTCATCGACGCAATCCATTTGGTCTTCTAAGTCATGAAAAAGGGCGGCGAACGTGCCAGGCAAATCGTTGGTAGTATTGGTTTTGATGCCAACAAACTGTTCCATTTGGGCAATAGCCTCGGCTATTTGTTGGCGCTCGGTTTTTGCGTTAGTCGCTTTAGGGCTGAAAGCCTGCTGTATTAATAGCCACTGTTCTTTATTTAACGTGACAGTTTGAACATTTGCGCAACCATATGAATAGCAGACTTGAAATGACTCAATAGGCTCTAAGGGCTTTTCATTTTTAAGGGACGCGCAACCGGAAAGAGCGAATAAACAAGCAAATACAACAAAAAGAGAAATCGCGTTACGCATTAAGCTAATGCCTTACCAACAAGGTTTTGTAGATGAGGAGGTAAGGTTAACGCTAAGGCAGATTGATGACCCTTGTCGGACATTTTTCCCCAAGTTTTTTGAACAATATCAATGATCTTCTCTTCGGCATGTTTGCTTGCAAAGGCATCAAGGTAATAGTTTAAAAAAACTAAACAAGAGACATCTTCCAACGTTTGAGCTTCGGGGTCAGTTTTTAGTTTTTTCTTTTGAATGATATTACCTGCACGTTCAATGTCGTCCTCGCTATAACTAGATTCTTGCATCGCCTCAGCTAGAATGTTGGCGTGCAATTTAGCTAGGTCTGTACGCCAGGTTAAGTAGCCGGTTAACCCAGCGGGGTAATCTTTACGGATGAGCTTCCAGCGACAAACGTGTTGTGCGTAACACGCCAACGTTAACGGTTCAGACGCATGCGGATTAAACGTGTGTAACGTTTCTAGCATGCGTTGTGAATACAGCGCTTCAACCCCATCTTTTGGGTCACCAGCATTCGCTTGGTCAATAAGTTGTAGCGTTTGTTTTAATCGATGGTTCATCAGTTAATTATATTGAGTAATTGATAACGGGCCGTCGGTGTATGGTGAAGAGGGGCTGGGGACAAAGCAAGCTTTAGTTTTTTAGACGAATGGCCATGGCTTATTCAATATCGCCAACAGGTGCGGCAAAGGCATCGGAGATGAGTTGGTCAACATTGGAGCCTGTTAAGCTGTTTAAAAAGGCAAGCAGGTCACTTCGCTCGCTATTTGAAAGGTGAAGCGGATTGATAAGAGGATCTAAGTCTTCATTTGGGACGCCGCCTTGATCATAAAACGTAATGACTTCTTCTAGTGTTTTAAACGCGCCGTCGTGCATATAAGGTGCGGTTAAAGCGATGTTTCTGAGCGTTGGGGTTTTATATTTCCAGCGATCTTCAGTGTTTTCGGTTATCTCGTACAGGCCAACATCATTTGGTTTTTTTTCTGCAACAGAGTCGAATAAGTCAGAGTCAATTTCAATGGTTTGACCGGGCGCGAGGGTGATGAATTGCTTGGCTGGACGCGGTTGAGTGGAAACGCGAAAACCGTGTCCCGTATTGTGTAAGCGGTTATTAGTAAACAAGGCATTGTCTTTTTTGACGGTATGACAGGCAATGCAATTTGCTTTACCCGCAAATAATTTAAAGCCTCTTTTTACTGACGGGCTAACAGCGCCTTCGTTATGACCAAAATACCATTGATCAAATGGGCTGTTGGCAGAATTTAAAGTACGCTGATAGGTGGCTAATGCCATCCCAATAGTCTCCATGCTGAGCGGTTTGTTGAAAACAGCTTTAAATAAACCGTTGTAATCATTTAATGCGAGAATTTTTCGCAGAACAATGGCTGGTGATGGATTGCCCATTTCATTATGCGCTAATAAAGGCCCCCAAACTTGTTGTTCCAAGCTATCTTCCCGCCCGTCATGGAAAAGCTTTTCGGCATATGCAACATTGAATAAAGTCGGGCTGTTGCGGCGGCCGGATCGTCCTTCAATGCCAACGGCAGTGGCCAGCTCATTATGGCTAAAGCCCTGTTCGGCAACATGACACATGGCGCAAGAGAAGGTGTTGTTGAGTGATAACCGGCGGTCATAAAAAAGCTTACGGCCTAGCTCAATTTTCTCAACTGTAATGGGGTTGTTGCTTGGTACGGGAACGGCGGGTAAACCAAGAGGCGGTTGTTTGACAAGGGCGATTAAGTTGGCTTTTTGGCCAACGCGAGTTGTTAAGGCCTTGCTGTTGGTTTTATATTCTTTGGTTTCATAGCCTGTTTTATCATCTCCAGCACCATGTAGTAGTGGTGCGCCTGTGTTCATTTTCTCGGCAAAGCTAACAGAGCTTAATAACGAAATGAGCAGACAATAGAAGAGTTTGTTTTTCATAATAAATGATAACAAAGTCGGTAAAAGGTGGGGTGTGTTAATGAATATTATTCTAACGTCAGTGTTTTAACGTCATTAATTAAAATATCGGGGTGTAAAAATCCAACGCTGTATATTTTTCTAATTTTTTTGTTCTTATCAATTAAATAAACGCGCAAGGTATGTGAAAAGGTACCGCTTGATTGGCCTTCATCGTCATATTCTTGTTGAATGGTTTGATTGTAACCTTCAAGAATAGGGCGTAATTCTTTTTGTGATTCGGTGGTTAAAAAACGCCAATCGGTCTGTTGTGTTTCCAGTGATTTCGCGTAGTCCGCCATTACCTCTGGCGTGTCGTGCTTTGGGTCAAAGCTTAATGTAATCAGGCGTAAATCATCTTTAAGGCCTGCTTTTGATAAGCGGCGCTTTATTTTATGGAAAACAGCCGTTGATAAGGGGCAGCCGTTAACGTCATTACAGGTGGCGTAGATGAAGCTTAATAAAACAACTTTATCGCCCATCAAGTCATATAGTTTTTGCGATGTTCCGGCGCTATTAATAACCTTGCCATCGGTTGCTTCGCCATAAATGGGTTGGCGATAAGTGCCGGCTTTAGGTGCTTCAAATGTTAGCGGTCCGTAGCCTGGCGCCAACAAAATAGGTGCTTGGAGTATATCAATGTCTTTTTTATCGTTGTGCGCAAGGACATTTAACGAGAATAAAGCGATTGATAATAAAAATAGTTTTTTCATAAGCTTAAAAAAAGGGCTACCCGAAGGTAGCCCAAATGTGGCCAAGGGTTACTTGCTTAATGAAGCAATTATTTTATCAGCACTTTTTAGAGCAGGCGCTTTTGAATAAAGAGCATTTGAACCAAAACGCATTTGGTGAGGGAAACCGTATCCGGCTTTAACAAAATCGATATCCATTGTTTTTGTTAATTTTGTGCCATCCCAATCATATGCGCGGAAGAACTGATCTTGGTTCTCGCCTTTTTTGTCCCAGTTAGACAATACAGATGATGTGAAGTACATACGTTTGCCATCCCAGCTTGACGATACCATGTTCACTTGCTTACCAATTTGCTCTTCGAAAACAACTTTTGGTGCATGTGGGTTTGAAATATCAAACAAACGAGTTTTGCCGTCCATCAAAGTGTTTACCCATAATTGGTTGTCATCACTTGTGATTGAAATATCAACAGGAAGAGGAATTTTAGATGCATCGCCAATGGCAGCAACATCTTTTGCTTGCCATTCGCCTTTATCATCTTCATAAATCAACCAAAGTCTTGATGTTAATGCAGTTGTTGTGAAGCAATAATTCTTATCTGAACCCCAAGCACAACGAATTTCTAGAGGTGCTCCTGGTACATCTAATACTTTCTTAGGTTGCTTTGTGTGCAAGTCCCAAATCACAACAGTGTTACCCATGCGTTTCATCGCTTCAGCATCGCCAACAAGTTTGCCGAAATCCATCATGTAGTTGTTCCAGCCAGTGAAAGATGAAGTCACCATCATGTTGCGACGAGGAAGAACGCGAACGTCATAACCATAACCGTCAGCAAATTGGCCGGATTTTTTAGCACCGTTCAATTTCTCATCTGTTGGCATCCAATGTGTGGCAACAAAATCACCAGCATTTGTATATTCAACTAATGCAGTACGGCCACCGTGATCTTTATTGTTAGATAAGCCACTGATCATCATTGTGCCAGGCATTGCGTAGGTTGTGTGTGGTCCTACAACGCCGCCGCTATCTGCAACAAAGTTTTCAATAGTTTTATGTAGCGTAGGTTTTGATGGGTTTGTGTGGACATCAAAAATAAAGATTTTGTTTGTGTCTAAACCGCCAGCCCAAAGGTATTTACGATCATCAGTAAAGCCTGAGTGATGCGCTTCGTTACGACCACCAACAGAAATACTGTTAATCACTTTGCCGTAGTCTTTGTCTGCAGGGTTAACTGAAACAGTCACCATTTTGTCTTGTTCGTCACCAACGCCAATAACGCCCAACGTCCAAACGTAAACGTAATCTTCTTGGCCAACAATTTTAGCCATATAAGGAGACATGCAGGTTTCATCAGCTTGCGCTTGTTGTGGTAGAGCAGTTAAGCCCATGCTTAGCGCAACGGCAGAACCTAGCATCACGCCTTTAAGCGTTTTGCCAAATTGTGTAAAAGTTTGTTTTGTAATCATTTCCCAACCTCGTGTTTATAATTTAGAAGACTATCCCCCTATAGTGCGGTGGGATATATTTCGTTGAGCGGTTACGCGGCTCAATGAGCGAATCATTCTTTCATTCTTAGATAAGCGAAATAAGGTCTAAATAAGACAAAAGCGTGCTATTCATGCCAAAAAAGACGTTAGTTGCTCTCGTTACCACGACACCATTGGGTTATTTGGTTAATGGAAGATGAGTATCCGAGGTCTGCAATTTGCTGCAAACGTTCATATTCGAGTGTTCCAACGGCTTCAACGGACAGTAGCAGGTATAAACTGGCTAAACTTTTCTCATCCGTTTGCATGCTTTTATTAACAGCGGCTAATGTCATGGAACGGGAGATAATATCGAAAATACTGGGGATGTATTCTTTACGGCGAAATGGGTTTAAGCGTGCGAATAAAAGCTTTAGCCCAGAACCTGACATCAAGCGACTTTCATTGCTGGCTAAATCAACTTTAGGTGAAATATCGACAGCAATAATTTTACCGCCAGAATACAAGTCATTCATTACATCAATGGGCAGGTTATTGAGTACACCGCCATCGACTAACAAATCACCTGACTGAATAACAGGCGGAACCATCGCTGGCAAACTCATGCTGGCGCGAAGTGCGTCGGCAATAGAGCCTCTGGTGTGGATGACTTGTTCTGCACGGGTTAAGTTTGTGGAGACACAGAAAAAAGGAATAAATAAATCTTCAATCCTCTTGTCACCAAGGGCGCCTTCAAGGTTCTTTTCAATTTTTCTCCCCTTAATAAGCGAAACAATGGGCAGTGTGAAATCAAAAAACCGTCGGAAATATTGTGAGCATAAATCAAAAATTCTGTTTGAATCGTATTGTAGGGCAACCGCTGCAGCGATAATGCCGCCAATGCTCGTTCCACCAACAGCATCAATGGTCACGCCGTTTTCTTCTAATGCGCGAATCACGCCAATGTGTGCATAACCACGTGCGCCACCGCCTCCCAATACCAGTGAGTTTGCTTGTCCGGTGAGAATTCTGGAGAGTCGAGCATAGTCTTCCGACTGTTCTTTGCGAACATGGTTGAAACTTATAATCCTACGTTCTTCTAACCAGTGTTTGGTACCTGATATATCTGTTGTGTCGGCAGGGTGAATAAGAATTAAACTTTGCTTTAAGTGGCTGGAAAAATCCCATAGGGCATTAATTTTCTTTTCTTGCTCGCTTTGTTTTACATCTGAATCAAAGTCAGCTACCAGCAATAAATGGTCGGCTTGTCGAATAGCCCGTTCAGACCAATTAGACCAAGGGCCGTCAGCAATCAAAATAACATTCTCATAAGCGGCTTCTTTTTTATGTAGCCATTGTGAAATATCCGTGTTTCTGATGCTGGTACTGGGTTCGTTAGCGATGCCTTCACGATCGAGTTCTTTATCAATATCTTGTGCTGTAAAGCAGGCTGTCGAGCCGGTAAATTTCATTGTCTCAAAAAAGGAAGCGACAAATTCGCTGATATCAAAACCTTCGTGAACAGGGGTGATGACAAAGGTGGTTCCTTTTTGATGTTGCTGCGCCTTATTTGCGACTTGGTTTCGTAACCTGGTTGCAACAATGCGGGCAATTCGAAGTATGATTTGTGGGTGGGAGCTGGTCAGTTTTTCAAAGCCGGTGCTTGAAAGCCGAGCCAAGACGGTATCGCGTGCTGCCGTTAAGGTAGATTGGCGTTCAGAACGGGTGAGTAATGCCACTTCGCCGACTGTTTCACCCGAGACCATCTCAGTCACAAGTCTGTGTCGGCCATTACCTTCATCGATAGTGGCTCGCATTCTCCCAGATAAAATTAAATAAATTGAATCGCCCTCGTCGCCTTCGCGGTAGAGTATTTCTCCGCTATTTAGGCTTCGCCACTCAATGCCACCTAACAGTTTTTTAAGACCGGCGGGGTCATAAAGGCCGAATAAACGGCTCATATACGTGGCAAATTGTCCTCTATGGATGATATTCCGGATGGTTTTATCAAACTGGAACTGAGCACTAGGGGATTGATCTAATAGAGGGGTTAATGTTTTATTCTCAATAGACAGCAGCACGGTCGGTTCGGTAGCTACTAAAGAGACGTTTCCTTTGACGCTCAAACGGGCATTAAAGTGCCCAACTAGCGAGCCAGCCTCAAACTCATCAATGGCTTGTTTGCCCGTAATGTGGTTTTCTAAAACAAAAGAAAGCTTGCCCGAAACAATGATATAAACGGTGTGTTGATTCTCATAATTGAACAACATCTTTTCGTTAGTTTGTAGCGTTAACTCACCACTATGATTTGCAAGCTCCTCCAGCATAGCGGAGTCCATCCGCATTAGATCGGGTGAGTTTCGCAGAATATCGTATCGATCTTTAATGGTGGTGGTCATAAGTTTCAGGGGCATTCATAGTAGAGGTGTTAATACGGTTGGTATCATTATGCACGACAAGACAGGCCGGTGTTAAAACAAGCCTGCCTTATCTTATGTGGATTTAAGCTTCTGAAGTAGTTGGGTCGATAATAGATTTTACTTCTGAAATGGTGTTTGCTGGAAATCCACCTCTTTCAGCGTGCTCGCGAACAGCGTCTTCGTTTGGGGCTATATAAACACAATATATTTTGTCGTTAGTAACGAAGCTTTCGAGCCATTGTGTTTGGCTGCCCATTTCACGTAACACCCCACAAGACGTTTGAGAGATACCTTGTAATTCTTCACTTGATAATTGTCCTACGTTTGGGATTTCACGTTCGATAATATATTTTGGCATGGTAATTCCTTGGTTGTGGTTAAAGGTAAAACAGCTAGCATGCCAATAATTGAATGATGTGATTTACGACGACCCTTTGGCACATAGGTTCATTTTGATGCTTAAAGTGACGTATAGTAAGGTCGATTAATGACAAAAGCGTGCTATATATGCCAAATATAACCATTTCTATCCTCGCCATCGAAGAAACGATGATTTACACCTTGGCGGGCCCCTACGATATTTTTTCAACAGCGGCAATTTGTAGCCAGCAAATGGCGCCGAAGAAACCTGCTTTTGTCACTAATACATCAATAGTGGGTTTAAAGAAAGGCGCGTTGACTTGCTACAACGGCTTGACGATTGAGTGCCAACAGTCACTTGATGAGGTGGACAATACGGATCTTATTATCCTTCCTTCCATTGAGTTTCTTGAGCAGCCATTTTTAAGCAAATACCCTGAATTACAAGGCTGGTTGACGAAGCATTATAAAAAAGGCACAGTGATTGCCAGTGTGTGCGCAGGGGCTTTTTTATTGGCAGAAACGGGTTTGTTAGATGGCAAAATAACCACAACCCACTGGGCGTTTGCGGATGATATGCAGGCAAAGTTCCCTGATGTTGATGTGCATAGCGATAAGATCATTACAGAGCAAGATAATTTGGTTTGCGCGGGCGGGGCAACGTCTTGGCAAGATTTGGTGAGTTATTTAGTAGAGAAGTATTCAACGGTAGAAACGGCAAAACATATCGACCAGTTTTTCCTTTTAAATACACGCCAAGAAGGTCAGCTTCCATACAAATTATTAAAAAGCATGGTACGCCATGAGGATAAGGTGATTAAGGAGTCGCAAGAGCTGATTGAGAGCAGTTTGGTTGAGGAAGAATTGCTGGCTAATGTTACACAAGCATCAGGCTTGCCCGAAAGGACCTTTAAGCGCCGATTTAAAGTGGCGACAAAACAAACGCCGAATGAATATATTCAAAATGTGAGAATTGATACGGCTAAAAATTTATTGTTGGTATCGTCTTCCACCGTGCAAGAAATAGCGGAGCAAGTTGGGTTGATGGATGGCAGTTACTTTAGGCGGCTGTTTAAGCGAAAAACCAGTTTGACTGCACAAGACTTTAGACGAAGTTTCGCCAGCTCTGAGGAGTCAAAAAAAGTATTACGAAAATAAAAGTACGGTTATTACTGGCATTTGATGGTGGCATGAACTGAACTATTTGTCTGTGTCTGTGTCTGTGTCTATGATGTATTATTGAGCGTTGTAGAAAAAATTAAACAAGAATTTTAATATTAAAGGGGAAAGGTTATGAGAGCGTTAGTGATGTTGTACGGAGTGGTTTGTTATTTTGCATTTTTTGTGGTGTTTGTTTACTTTATGGGTTTCGTTGGCGATGTGTTTGTGCCCGTTTCAATTTCATCAGAAGTTGAAGTGTATTCACAAAATGCCTTAATGATTAATATCGGTTTAATGCTGATGTGGGGCGTGCAACACAGCGTGATGGCGCGCGGTTGGTTTAAAGACATGATTGCATCTGTGGTGCCACATCATGTTGAACGCAGTACCTATTGTTTAGCATCGGCTATCGCTTTGGGTGCGTTAATGTACTACTGGCAACCAATGGAAGGCATTATTTGGCAAGTTGAAAATGCAATGATGGCTAATGTGTTATGGGGCTTTTTCGGGTTAGGCTGGGCGCTAATCTTTTTATCAACATTCCTAACAGATCACTTTGATTTATTTGGCTTGCGTCAACCGTGGTTACATTTCGTGAAAAAGACGTACACACCGGTTGTGTTTACTGAAGTGCTTTTTTACCGCTGGATTCGTCACCCAATGATGTTGGGTTTGTTCATCGCATTTTGGTCATTACCAACAATGACAGTAGGCCATTTGGTATTCTCAATTGGCATGTCAATTTACGTGTTGGCCGGCATTCACTTTGAAGAAAGAGGCTTGGCCAGAGAGCTTGGTCAAACATATGTGGATTATCAAAAACGTACGTCAAAAGTCATTCCTAAAGTTTACTAGTATTAGTTGTTCAAGGGCTTGGCGTTGCTAAGCCCTTGATTTTTTTTGGGCATGCTCTAAAATGCTCCCTCTTGAATAAGGAACGCTGCGACAGGGCTTCCCTGCTAGGCTTATTCAAGGTGTCGGTTTTAAATCGATTAGTTAACGGCGTTCATTATTAACAGGAAACTGAAATAATGGGCGTTGTGCAGAGGTGATTCATTCACTTTCTACCCTTCTTGGTAACAGCGCACATTACTCATATTCCAGTGTCTATTTTTATAATGAGGCGGATTTATAATGAGCAAAAATTTTATTTTTACATCTGAGTCGGTGTCTGAAGGGCACCCAGATAAAGTAGCAGATCAAATTTCTGACGCAATGCTTGATGCATTGTTAGAGCAAGACCCTGCATCACGCGTAGCGGTAGAAACCATGGTGAAAACAGGCATGGTGATCCTAGCGGGTGAAGTCACTACCAGCGCATGGGTGGATACTGAAGAGCTCGTGCGGAATGTTGTTAAAGACATCGGTTACGACAAACCAGAGATTGGTTTTGATTGGCAAAGTTGCGCGGTATTGAACGCGATTGGTAAACAATCACACGATATTGCTATTGGTGTGGATGATTCTGATGACCATGAACAAGGTGCGGGCGATCAAGGCCTGATGTTTGGTTACGCCTGTGATGAAACCGATGTGTTAATGCCAGCGCCTATTACCTATTCTCATTTATTGGTACAAAAACAAGCGGAAGTACGTAAATCGGGTCAGCTCGGTTGGTTGCGCCCTGATGCGAAAAGCCAATTAACATTCCGTTATGAAAATAACAAGCCAGTGGGTGTTGAGGGGGTTGTTCTTTCAACACAACATGCGCCGGATATCAGTTTAAAAGACTTGCGCGAAGCGGTGATTGAAGAAATTATCAAGCCGGTTCTACCAGAAGAATGGTTTGCGGGCTGTAAGGCTGAAAACATTCACATTAACCCAACAGGTCAGTTTATTATTGGTGGCCCAGTGGGTGACTGTGGTTTAACAGGTCGTAAGATTATTGTTGATACTTATGGTGGTATGGCGCGGCATGGTGGCGGTGCTTTCTCAGGCAAAGACCCGAGTAAAGTGGATCGATCTGCTGCGTACATGGGTCGATATGTTGCTAAAAACATCGTTGCGGCTGGTTTAGCCACGCGCTGCGAGATTCAAGTGTCTTATGCTATTGGTGTGCCAAAACCAACGTCCATTTCGGTTGAAACATTTGGTACAGAAACGATTCCAAGTGCAAAAATTGAAGCATTGATTAGTGAACACTTTGATTTGCGTCCTAAAGCACTGATTGCAGAGTTGGACTTATTACGCCCAATCTACCAACAAACTGCTGCGTATGGTCACTTTGGTCGTGAGCTTCCTGACTTCACATGGGAACGTACCGACAAAGCAGACTTATTACGCGACGCAGCGAAATAACCTACATAACAAACAATACGAGAGGATTAATTATGAGTTTTACAGATTATAAAGTAGCCGATATGTCATTGGCAGAATGGGGCCATAAAGAAATAGCGATTGCTGAAAACGAAATGCCGGGTTTAATGGCGTTGTGCGAAGAGTTTGGTGAGAGCAAACCGTTAAAAGGCGCGCGTGTTGCGGGCAGTTTACACATGACGATTCAAACAGCCGTGTTAATTAAAACATTGGTGGCGCTAGGCGCTGAAGTTCGCTGGTGTTCATGCAATATTTTTTCAACACAAGACCATGCTGCTGCCGCGATTGCTGATTTGAATATTCCGGTTTACGCTTGGAAAGGCGAAACCATTGAGGAATACTGGTGGTGTACTGAAAAAATGATGACATGGCCAGAAGGTCAAGAAGCGAACATGATTCTTGATGACGGTGGCGATGCAACCTTGTTATTACACAAAGGCGTTGAATTTGAAAAAGCCGGTGCAGTGCCGGACGCGAAAGAAGGCGATAACGAAGAGTGGGTGGCTATTCTTGAGGTATTGCGTCGTAATTTACCTGTTAAGCCAACAAGATGGCAAGACATGGCGGCGAGCGTTAAAGGTGTAACAGAAGAAACAACCACAGGTGTTCACCGTTTGTATCAAATGCAAGAAGCCGGTGAATTATTGTTCCCAGCGATGAATGTAAATGACTCGGTGACAAAAAGTAAATTCGATAACTTGTATGGCTGTCGTGAGTCTTTATTAGACGGCATCAAGCGTGCAACCGACGTGATGATAGCCGGCAAAATTGCCATTGTTATTGGTTATGGCGATGTGGGCAAAGGCTGTGCGCAAGCATTTAAAGGTATGGGCGCAACCGTTTGGGTAACCGAAGTGGATCCGATTTGTGCGTTGCAAGCAGCAATGGAAGGTTACCGTGTTGTACGTATGGATGAAGTGGCTGACCAAGGCGACATCTTTGTAACCACAACAGGCAACCTAGGCGTGATTAATCACGACCATATGATTTCAATGAAAAATGAAGCCATTGTTTGTAACATTGGCCATTTTGATTCAGAAATTGATATTGCTTCATTAGAACAGTACGAATGGGAAGAAGTGAAACCACAAGTGGATCACATTATTTTTCCAGACGGTAAACGGATTACCTTGTTAGCTAAAGGTCGCTTGGTTAATTTAGGTTGTGCAACCGGTCACCCAAGTTTCGTGATGTCAGCATCATTTACAAACCAAGTGATGGCGCAAATGGAATTCTTTAGCAATGGCGATGCGTATAAAAATGAAGTGTACGTACTACCAAAAACCTTGGACGAAAAAGTGGCGCGTTTGCATTTAGAAAAAATTGGTGTAAACCTAACCGAATTAAGCCAAGAACAGGCAGACTACATTAATGTACCTGTCGAGGGCCCATATAAACCTAATCATTACCGTTACTAAACTATGGCATTAGAATCACATCAACCGATTAGTTTTGAATTTTTCCCGCCCAAAACAGAAGAAGGGCGAGAAAAACTATTAGCGGTTAGCAAAAAGCTGGGTCAATTAGACCCAGCTTACTTCTCTGTTACCTTTGGCGCGGGTGGCAGCACCCAGCAGGGTACGATTAATACCGTAATGGACATTAAAAAGCAGGGCTTTTCCGCTGCGCCGCATTTGTCTTGCGTGGGTTCTACCAAAGAGAACATCCGTGAGATATTAGCGAATTATAAAACGCAGGGTGTTGATCGTATTGTCGCCTTGCGTGGTGATATCCCGTCTGGGACATTGGATGTTGGCGAATTCCGTTATGCAAACGAACTCGTTGGATTTATTCGTGAAGAAACTGGCGATCACTTCCACATTGAAGTGGCAGCGTATCCTGAGATTCATCCGCAAGCAAAGAACGCGCAAACGGACTTAGCCAACTTTAAACAAAAAGTAGAGGCGGGTGCTAATGGCGCCATCACGCAATACTTTTTCAACTTTGAAGCCTATATTCGATTTGTCGAAGATTGCGACAAAATGGGCGTAAATGTTCCGATTGTGCCGGGAATTATGCCGATAACGAACTATTCACAGTTAGCGAGATTCTCTGATATGTGTGGTGCGGAAATCCCCCGTTGGATTGCTAAACGCTTAGAAGGTTTTGCAGATGATCGTGAATCAATAAAAGCTTTTGGTTTGGATGTGATGAGTGAGCTGTGCCAATCGTTACTCGATTATGGCAGCCCAGGCTTACATTTTTATAGCATGAACCAAGCGGAAGCGAGTTTAGCGATTTGTCGTAATTTAGGGATAGACAACGCATGAGCGAGAAAAAAGAAGTGTCTTGCGCGATTTACAAAACAAAGAAACGTGATGGCCTGTACCTATACGTAAAAGAACAAGATGATTTTGAAGATGTGCCGCCAGAAGTGATGAAGCAGTTCCCAGAGCCAGAGCATGTATTCGATTTGGAACTATCGGCTGAAAGGCCATTAGCACGAGAAGATGTGATTAAAGTGATCAGTAATTTGAAAACTCAAGGCTTTCACCTGCAAATGCCGCCAAAG
>LWDU01042316.1_pt1 | contig 33075 bp, 29 predicted proteins | sample 727161 | NCBI WGS metagenome assembly LWDU01 (sample SAMN04566230, study PRJNA314399) | hydrothermal vent metagenome | isolation source: deep sea hydrothermal plume seawater | place: Mexico: Gulf of California, Guaymas Basin | collected 2004-07-11 | reverse complement strand
GCTTGTTTTCATATGGTTGAGTGTGTTTGGAAATGCAGCAATATATCAAGAATTTACGACAGCTGGATCACTAGCGAATGCTATCAATGAAGATATTTCAGTATCACTTTTCATTTTTTTAGAACAGTATCCTGGTTCAACTCTTTTAATAGGTCTTTCTTTAATCAATATTGTTACATTTTTTGTAACTTCCTCTGATTCGGGTGCGCTAGTAACCGCTATGATGACTTCTTCAAATCAAGTAGATTCCCTGCACCGTGATCCTGCAATAATTACTAGGGTAGTTTGGGCGCTAACTCTTGGGATAATAGCTATTATTCTCTTGATGGGTGGAGGGGAGGATGGATTAAAGGCATTGCAGACATCTGTTATTGTAACTGGCCTACCTTTTGCGATGATTGCATTTTTTGCTGCAAGAAATTTATATAAAAAATTAAAGATTGATTCCAATAAAATTTGATAGTGTACATATATGTTTGCGGGAATAGCTCAGTTGGTAGAGCGCAACCTTGCCAAGGTTGAGGTCGCCGGTTCGAACCCGGTTTCCCGCTCCATTACTACGTTTGCTTTATTCTCATTAGGCCAAGAAAATCCTTTTTTCCAAGGGGCACCCCTTTGCTTCGTAGGATGTCATATGCAGTTGTGGCGTGAAAATAGAAATTGGGTAATGAAAACGTGAGAATAAAGTCTTCAGCTACGAAAGGGATACTATTCGGTCCCAACTTAAAGATCACCTCGTCACCCACAAAGGCATTAATCTGTTCTTCGCCATAACTTTTTAGCTTTTCATCTGCCTCATTTATCAGGTCTTTGAGAGTCAAGTAATCTATATCTGACGGTATAGAAGGAGTACTAAATTCTCCTTTTTCAAGGCCTTCTATAGCTCCAAGTGAGTGATGAACTACGCTGAATAATTGAAAACGTAGCGGCAACATATCGTCATAAAAACGGATGTTGATTACCTCATCCAAACCAATTTTATTTTCTTCAAAATAAGCTCGTCCTTTTTCTAGAAAACCACCGACTGCGGGCAGCATCTGCAAGTAGGTCTTAATACCAATATCATAAAGTGAAGTCGCCATCATTTACCTCCAATAGACTAATTGACTGACAAAATGTCATCTTACCTCAATTAAGGAGTATTTAAATTCTCTCTACTTTAGAATTTTTATGTTGCTGGTGGATGTTTGGAATAATCCTATAATCTGTTATAACTGGACAGATGAAAAAACTCGTTCAAGAATTCACCTCTGTAAAGATTGCTATAGGTATGTTCGCGAGCATTTTCGTGTGGGCAATCAGTATCTCAACTAGTCTTGCGACAGACACAGTTGATCCGAAACTGTTTTCCGCCATGGAGTGGCGCTTGGTAGGACCGTTTCGAGGCGGCCGTGTTACGACCGTCGCTGGGGTGCCAGACAATCCGCAACTGTATTACATGGGAGCGACCGGTGGTGGCGTATGGAAGACGGAAAACGCTGGTCTAACTTGGGAAAATATTTCGGACGGTTTCATCAACGTAGGCACCATTGGAGCCATCGCAGTCGCAGAATCCGATCATAACGTCATCTATGTCGGCACAGGAGAAAAATCCATCCGTGGTGTTACCACCAGCCAAGGAGACGGTATCTACAAGTCAACGGACGCTGGCGTGACCTGGGTACATATTGGGCTGCCGAAAGCAGGGCAGATTTCACGCATCAAGATTCACCCAACGAATCCTGATATTGCCTATGTTGGGGTACAGGGTCAGATCTGGGGACCCAACAAAGAGCGTGGCGTGTATCGCACGACAGACGGCGGCGAAACCTGGCAGCAGGTCTTGAGCGTTGATGCACAGACCGGGGCAACCGACCTCAGGATGGACCCGACCAATCCACGCATTCTGTATGCAGCGATGTGGGAGCATGGCCGTAAGCCTTGGTACGTCCTGTCTGGTGGCACTGCCGGGGGAATCTTCAAGTCGACTGACGCTGGTGATAGTTGGGAGAAACTCACCAATGGTCTGCCTGAGCTAATTGGCAAGATCGGTGTGGATATTTCTGCAAGTAACCCGAATCGACTGTACGCAATCGTCGAAGCCATGCCCGGTGAAGGCGGCCTGTACCGCAGCGATGACGGTGGNNCATATCGCGGCTGATCCGGTGAACGAAAACATCGTGTACGTACTTAATGCGCCTTTCATGAAATCAATTGACGGCGGTGTGACTTTTGAAAAGAAATCCACGCCACACGGTGATCATCACGATCACTGGATCAATCCGTATAACAACAAGAACATGATCAATGGCAACGATGGTGGCGCGACCATCACCTTCGACGACGGTAAATCCTGGTCCAGTATTGTGAACCAGCCAACAGCACAGTTTTACCGTGTCAATACAGACAACCAATTCCCATACCGAATTTATGCAGGGCAACAAGACAACTCCACCGTTGCCATTCTTAGTCAAACGTATGACGACGGCATCGATAATGATGACTTTTATGCGGTGGGCGGTGGTGAGAGCGCACATATCGCTTTCGATCCAGACAATCCGCGCCTGATCTATGCCACCAGTATTAACAGCACGCTAACGGAATACGATGCCGAAAACGAACGCGTGCGAGAAATTAAGCCTTATCCTGAATTTGTATTCGGAATGGAGTCTAAGGATCTTCGTTACCGCACCAACTGGAACGCTCCTGTTACTGCATCACCTCAGGATCCGAGCGTCATCTATTACGGTACAGAGAAGCTGTTGAGGACCACAGACCGTGGAGTGACGTTTGAAGAAATTAGTCCAGATCTTACCAAGAATGAAAAAGACAAGCAGGGTCTGAATGGCGGGCCTATTACTGCCGAGAATGTCGGCGCAGAATTCTATGGCACCATTCTGACCGTTACCGCATCGCCGCATGAACGCGGTACGGTTTGGGTTGGCAGTGACGATGGCCTGGTTCATGTCACCCGAAACGATGGCGAAAGCTGGGACGAAGTCACACCTCATGACCTGCGTGGGGCGATGGTTAACGCTATCGAAGTGAGTCCACACGATCCTGGCACGGCCTATATCGCCGTTACCGGTTACAAAATGAATGATTTCAGGCCATACATCTATAAGCTGACGGACTTCGGACGGCAGTCGAAGAGAATTGACAGAGACCTGCCGAATGACAACTTCATCCGTGTCGTTCGCGAGGACCCCGAACGGCAGGGACTCCTGTTCGCTGGTGGAGAAGTCAGCATCTATGTGTCTTTTGATGAGGGTGATCACTGGCAGTCACTGGGTCTCAACCTGCCGCCGGTACCGATTACAGACCTGGCAATTCGTCAGGGTGACCTCGTTGCTGCCACGCAGGGCAGGGCCTTCTGGGTGCTTGACGACCTGTCTGCTCTGCGTCAGGTTCGAAATGAGATGGCAGACAAGCCATTGCATGTTTTTACACCCGGACCGGTTGAGATAATTAGGGGCGGCGAGCCATCTGAGGCCCCTGAAGGCAAAGGCAAGAATCCGCCACGTGGCGTTGTTCTCAATTACCACATTCGTGATGAGCAAGAAGTCCCGTTGACAATCGAGATCACCGACAGTGAGGGAAATAGGGTGCGCACCTATTCGAGTGAAGAAGGTGACTTCGAAAGCTGCATTATTAGCAATATGGACCAGCGTCTTCCATTCGAAGTCAAATACCCACCGAAAGAACAGGGTGCTAACAAGTGGGTCTGGGATATGCGCAGGAATGGTTTACATTGCATTGATGACATTAGGTTGTTCGAGGGATTTGCCGGTGCATATGTCATATCTGGCACCTACCAGGCGCGTATTTCGATTGGCGATGCTGAAGATACTGTAATACTCACGCTCGTCGCAGACCGTAGGTTTGAGGCCGGCAGCCAAGAAGTCACAGAAGTCGAACAAAGGGTTGAAGAGATGACAGCGCTGATGAACAAACTGCTCGACGGTCTTGCCTCCATTCGCAAGTCACGCACACAAATTGAGGCTTTGATGGCTGACTTTCCGGAGGCAGAATTACTACAAGATTTGGGCCGGAGTGCGGTAGATCGTCTGTCTGCATGGGAAGGAAAAGCCGTGCAGGTTGAGTACGAGACTTACGAAGACGAAGACAATCTGCCGCCCAAACTTGTCAAACAGGTGCGGCATCTTCTGGATGTAATCGATGGTGCAGGCCCGCCAATTGCAGCAGGTGCGCTTGAGCGCATGGGAGACCTTAAAGGCGACTGGGAAAATTTACAGGATGAACTGCACGAAATTTCAACGTCAGATATTGCGGCGCTGAACAATTGGGCCAGGACAAACACTATTCCGCATATTTCTCCCCCGGCCAAACAGCTTGGAGAATAGAAAGTGATCCTAAGAATACGTCAAATATTACTTTTATTTTCTCTGGCCTTTGTATTAACAACGGTAGTAAATGCCCAGGGAAACAATGGACGGGGCAAATGCATGCAGCCATTTGGTATTTCCTTTTATGCAGTGAAAGGAGGATACGAAGACGAATGGCTAGAGCTGTATATGAAATGGCACTACCCATTGATGCAATACGCCATGTCCCTGATGGTCATAGTCTGGAAGGACAGTGGACTTTTGCTGCTTCTTTTCTCTTTTCTAAATCACAAGACAGAAAGGCTGCTCCGCTGGATCGTGCGGAATTAATAACCGAGTTGTTTGGTGATCAAATGGATGATTATGTGGCTGGAGAAAAACGCCGATGGCAACTTACAAGCAATCACTGGGATACTGATTTTATCGAACTTGACAAGTTTGAAAGCCCATTGTCAGTTTATAGACCTTCACTCGGGGGATGTGGGGATCGCTAAGTTGTTATTTCACAATTTCCTTTATTGGACATGAAGCTCCTGTACCCATTTGCTAAAAGATACATTGCAGGAGATGATATGAAGTCTGCTCAAGCTACTGCAAATACATTGTCTGATGATGGTTTTGCATTCTCTTTTAATTATGTTGGTGAGTACAGTAAAACTCTAGACGAAGCCACTGCAGCCCGAAATGAATATTCTGAATTACTCAATGATTACCAAGATAGTAAGATAGATCTATCTATTAAACTTTCACAATTTGGGCTTCTGATCAGTCAAACAGATTGCGAGAATTTAATACGGCAGGTTGTTGAAAAAGCACACAACTATGGGCATACCATTCGTTTCGATATGGAGCACTCCAAAATAACCGACAAAACATTGGATATGTGTTTGAAATTGAACCAAAAGTACCCTGAAACTATGGGCGTTGCTCTTCAAGCAAAACTCTTCAGAACTAAAGATGACATGAAGGAGCTCATGAACAACAATGTTTCAGTTAGGCTGGTTAAGGGTGCATACATTGAGAAGGAATCTATTGCGCTCAAAAGTTATCCCGAGATACAGGAAAACTACTTGCGTTTGATAGAGCTGCTCGGAACACAAATGGATCGGAGGTGTGCTGTGGCAACTCACGATGAAAACATACTGAATGATATATTAGCCAAACCTGATGCCGATCGCTTTGATTACGAGTTCATTTATGGAATCCGGCGTGATCTTCAGCAAAAACTTAAAGATCAAGGTCATAAAGTTAGAATCTATCTGCCATTTGGTGAAAATTGGTTGCCTTATGTTTGGAGACGATTAAGAGAGTTCAACAACCTAACATTTGTAATCCGAAGTATTTTCAAGGAATGGTTCTAGGATCTTCAACCAAATTATTGATTAATCTAGTAAATTCAAAGTTCATATGGATCTCAGATTGTGCTAGTCTGTCCACAATAAATGAAAAAGTTAGGTTTTTAACTTAAGAGGTATCTATGAAAGCAAGAAATATGTTGATTGCAGTCTTTGTTGCTGCAGGAATGCTTACTTACAGCACCTCTTGGGCAGCTATTGAGGAAATTGTTGTTACCGCAACAAAAAGAGCTTTGGCTATCCAGGAAGTACCATTTTCTATTAATGCACAAACGCAGGAAGACATTCGACGTATTGGTGCCACAAATCTTGAAGATTTGGCAAGAAACGTTGCCGGTTTAGCAATTCAGAACCTAGGACCGGGACAAAGTCAAGTGGGTATTCGTGGTGTTTCTGCAGGTCAAATCGTTCGGGACCAACCCGGTGTTAAAGAACAAGTTGGAGTGTACATGGATGAATCCGTTGTATCTCTGTCACTCTTTACCCCTGATTTTGATCTTTATGATCTGAATAGACTTGAGACGCTTCGTGGCCCTCAAGGAACGCTATTTGGGTCTGGATCGATTGGTGGAACGGTTCGATACATTACCAATCAACCCAATGCGGATGCATTTGAAGCCGAATTGGAATTGGATTTTAATTCGATCCAACAAGGCTCGAATGGCGGGCACATCAAGGCCATGGTTAATGCTCCGTTAGATAATGGGGGCGCTTTGCGAGCTGTTTTATATTCAACTGAATATGGTGGTTACATCGATGCATACGGAGAAAATGGTGCATACAATGCAGACGTTAACACTGGATCACGAGATGGCGCTCGGATTGCTATAACCTTTTCACCTAGTGATAATTTGACCATTACCCCTCGTCTCATTTATCAAGAAATCGATGCTGATGGTTACAACCGTCAAGAGGTATTCAATTTGTTTGCCAATCCATACACCACAACAAGAACTCCAAGGACATTCAAAAATCGCGAGCAGCATTTAATGCGAGAGGAAGGTTACTCGGATACAACGAGACTGATCGATGTTGTTATGGAGGCTGGCTTTGATGGCTACGATCTTACCTTTGTTGGTAGTTCCTTGGAAAGAGATATTGTCGTCAGTCGGGATGCAACCGCACTCACCAGCAGTGTATGGATTGATATAGGGTATCCGGATGCACAAGCACTAATCCCTTCCAATCTTATAGATACAACGGACTTGGAACAGACTACTGCTGAACTTCGTTTCAGCTCAAATACCGACGGTCAATTACAATGGTTGTTTGGTGTGTTTTACTCAGACACCCAACGGGATTACGCACAGCGTTTACCTACGCCAAATTCTGCTGCAGGAACCGATGCTTTATTGGGTGCAGGTACATCTGCAGCTGTTGCAAATGGTTTTCCAAATCTAGACTCGCCATTTAATTCAGATCTCCCATACGATATTGAGCAAACAGCTGTATTTGGTGAAGTAACATACGATGTTAACGATAAGCTGCAAATGACTTTCGGAGGTCGATACTACAATACTGATGAAGTAAGGGTGATCACAACCGGTGGCTTGTTTGCCAACGGCGATGCTGGTCAGGTCAATGAGACATCTTCCAGTGGTTTTACACCAAGGGTACTTGCAAAATACAACCTCAATGAGAATACCACCCTGAATGCCCAGATTTCACAAGGTTTTAGGCTCGGAGGAGTGAATGATCCTCTGAATACTCCTGTGTGTAGTGCACAGGACTTAGCAATCTTTGGTGGTTATCAGGATTATGGCGATGAAACATTATGGAATTACGAAGTAGGAATGAAATCCACTCTTGGCAATGGAGCCACACTGAATGCAGCAGCTTTTTATGCAGACATGGAAGATCTGCAGGTAACTTTGGATGCCGGTTCGTGCTCTTCACGAATTACATTTAATGTACCCGAAGCGAAATCATCTGGAGTTGAAATTGAATACAGGTCCCAACCAACCGACAATCTAGAACTCTCTATTGCGGCAAGTGTAATAAATGCCAAGTTTAAATCCACTGTTATGGATGCGACCGGTTCTGTTTTGGGCGGCCTTGAGAACGGCAATCGTTTGGCTTCTGTGCCCGAGGTACAGCTAGCGGCAACCACCACTTATTTGTTTCCATTAGACAGAGGTGATGGTTTTGTTAGTGCGACTGTTCACTATATTGGTGACCGTATCACACAACCGGGAGCGTCCTGGTGAAGGTAATTATGCTTCAGGATTGGCGTTTGGCGGAGCTTCAGGTGCAGACGTCACCAGTCTCGATCTAGTACTCGCGTCTTATACAATCTTGAATTTCAGAGCAGGCGTTACTATAGACAATGGCTGGGAAGCTGCAATCTATATGAACAATGCAACCGATGAGAATGCGAACCTATCGTTTGATCGCGAACGTGGCGGCCGTGCTCGACTTGGTTTTAGAACCAATCAACCTCGGACTATAGGGGTCACTGTGAGACGCAGTTTCTAACTGAGAAAAAAGCAAATAGAAAAAGCAAAAAAACAACGCCCGGTTTGAATGCCGGGCGTTTTTCATTACACTAACAATTTCCACCGAGTAAGTTTGACAATAAAGTCTGTTGCTCTTTGGCATCTATTTTTTAACTGGATCTATGATTATGTCATTTAAAAAAAATTTACATTTAACGACCGCAATTTTCCTTGCATTCTCTCTTGCATCTTGTGGTTGGTTTGGAGGCAAAGACTATGAAGCCACCATCCGGGTTACTTCTTATGGCATACCACATATCATGGCTGAGAATTGGGGCGATTTAGGTTTTGGTTATGGTTATCAATTTGCCAGTGATAATCTTTGTACATTTGCCAAACATGTCATCCGTGTGAATGGGCAGATGGCCAAACATTTTGGTAGGTCCAACCAGCATCTTGCCAATGACGCATTGCTTGGGTTTTTTGGGAGAACATCGATCATTCGCATGGGTTTGCTCCAAGTTGATAAACGAATGGCCAGTGTTTCAGAGGGTTATGCAGCCGGTTACAATCATTACCTTAAGAACATTCCTGCTGGCAGACACGAATCTTGTGTTGATGCCGAGTGGTTAAGGCCCATTGACCGTTTCGATGTTTTCAGAATGTCCATATACATTACCATGCTTGCTTCTTTCTCAGACCCCCGCATTGCCGATGCCGTGCTTGCCTTGGGAATGGAAGAAACAAGCGACCGTTCAAAGTTGAGTTCTAAAAACTTTGAATTGTCAGAATCAATGGGCAGCAATTCCTATGCCCTGGGCAGTGAAGTCACGCAAACTGGCAAAGCCATGCTCTTGGGTAATCCGCATTACCCGTGGAGGGGGCCCCGAAGATTCTATCAAGTCCACATGACAATCCCAGGCGAGATGAATGTTATGGGAATTACGATTCTTGGAAGTTCATTGATCAATATTGGTTTTACCGACAAACTTGCTTGGACACACACGGTATCAAATGCAAACCGATTCACCTTATACGAACTCGATTTGAGTGATCAGGATCGCGATGTCTATTTCTTTGACAGAAAAAGGCTCAGAATCCGGTCAATGCCGGTGACAGTGGAAGTCAAGGAAGACGATGGCACATTGACCAAAGAAACCATAAAACTCAATTTCAGTCGCTACGGTTTGCTCCTGGATGCGGGCATTCTACTCGACGATGAAAGCCTTACTGGGTGGCCGAATAAAGATGGAAAAGAATTCGCAATACGTGATGTGGCCATGGAAAATACCAGAGTGGGCGATACCCTGGTTGGCATGTTGACAGCGAAGAGCTTTGATCAATTTGTCGATGCCATCAAAGATAATTTGGGATTAAGTTTTATTAACACGATCGCTGTTAATTCTAATGGCGAAGCTTTTTATGGAGACTATTCCACGGTTCCTTATCTTACCGATGAACAACTGTTGGATTGTCAACCGAGCGAGACCGGGCGAGCTCTCAATAGATCGTCTATTGATATTTTAAGAAACCCAGCTGGGATTCCGGTGTTGGCTGGAAATCGTCCAGAATGCGATTGGATTGTGGACCCAGCTTCTCCTCAAGAAGGACTGATACCGGGGGAGAAATTGGTATCAATCAGGACCAACCAATATGCCAGCAACAGCAACGACAGTTATTGGCTGGTCAACCTGGATAAACCATTGACGGGCTATTTGAAAGTTATGGGAGGGGAGGATTACCAGATCTCTCTGCGATCTCAACTTGCATTGCTGCAAATTAAACAACGCATAGACGGCAGTGATGGGATTGACGACAAGCCTCTATTTTCTCTTAAGAACTTGCAAGCGGTTGCTCTTTCTGCCCGCAATTTAGCCGGGGAGTGGTTCTTGGGGGATCTCTTGACCATGTGTCAAGATTACCCAGATGATTTAACCGAAAAGGCCTCTCGAGCCTGCCAGGTACTGACTCAGTGGGACATGAAAACCAACATAGACAGCATTGGCAATCAGGTGTTTTATCTCTTCTGGCAAAAAGCACGAAAAATTGACAATCTTCACGTTCTCCCGTTTGACCCGGAAAAACCACTCGATACTCCAAGGGGACTGCGTATAGACGATCCAGGTACTCGCTTGGAATTGATTAAATCGCTGGATTATGCGGTGGATGTATTTGATGACAATCTCCTGCCGCTTAATGCCAAATGGGGAGACATCCAGTACGAGATCAGGAACGGTAAAAAAATACCCCTTTTTGGTGGAGGTTTCGATGCTGGCAATTTCAGTGCGATGCGTGCCAAATTAACCAAAGGCGAGGGCTGGTCAGAAATACTTCACGGCAACAGCTACCTGCAAACAGTGACTTGGGATGACGATGGGGTGGTCGCTGAGGGAATATTGAGTTATTCACAATCCTCGGATCCCGCTAGTCCACATTATCAAGATCAAACTGAACTGTACTCAGAAAAAAAATGGGTCAAGCTGCCTTTTAAGGAAGAAGAAATTATGGCAGATCCCAATTTGCAGATCATCAAAATTAAATCGAAGTAGACTGTATTGATTGATTTAAAGATTTATCGATACAGTTCTCTCAAAACTATTGGTTTAAGTATTGTATGAACAGATCCAAAGCAACTAATGTCCGTTGGCGAATTCTATTGATAGTCCTTTTACTTGGCTTCATCGCTTATGTATACAGAGCAAATCTTTCTGTTGTTGGAAAATTCATGATGGATGACTTAGGCATCTCTCAGATTGAGCTGGGTTGGCTGCTTTCTGCTTTTATCTGGGGTTACACAATCTTTCAATTTCCAGGCGGGCTATTTTCCCAACTCATAGGTCCTAGAAAAACCTTGGTCGTGGTTACTCTGGGCAGTTCTCTGATCACACTTCTGACTGGGTTGATTGTTTTTTCCTCTGCATCGCTGGTGCTCTTGATACCCTTAATCCTAGTCAGCCGCTTTCTTTTAGGGGCATTTCAAGGTCCACTATTTCCAGCCGTTGGCGGTGGTGTTATAGCAAGGTGGTTTCCGGTAGGTTCTTGGGCTCTCCCAAACGGAATGAGTTCCACTTCACTGGCTTTAGGGTCGGCTGCAACGCCGCCCCTCATAACCTTGATAGTTATCTATTTTGGCTGGAAATCATCGTTCTTTTTACTCTCAATCCTAGGCGTCATTGGCTCAGTTATTTGGTGGAAGTATGCAAGAGACTGGCCAAACGAACATCCTGATGTCAATGCAGAAGAACTCAAATTAACTGCCAACAATAATCTTGGTGACAATCAGATCACTTGGTCTTTGATTAAAAATGTTTTAACCAACACAAATGTATTGCTTTTGAGCCTCAGCTATTTATGCATGAATTATGTTTTTTATATCTTTTTTTCGTGGCTATTTATTTATTTAGTTAACGAGAGAAACTTCAGTATTCTAGAAGGAGGTTTTTTAGCCAGCCTGCCTTTTCTGATGGGAGCAATAGGTGCCACCGTGGGTGGCTATATGTGTGACCGTTTACAAAAAAAAGTGGGGCCTACATGGGGGCATAGAATACCGGTTATTCTTGGTTTAATACCATCGGGTGCTTGCTTGATATTTGGGTCCATCACCCAAAATCCTTACTTGGCAGTCGTATCACTAGCCCTTTGCTTTGGTTTTATTCAATTGACTGAGGGTCCATATTGGTCAACTATTGCCTTTGTCTCTCGCGAAAATGCTCAAGCGGGCGGAGGCGTTCTTAATACAGGAGGGAATCTCGGTGGAGTCATTGCAACACCTCTTATTCCAATACTTGTGGCCCAATTTGATTGGGTGATCGCATTATCATCCGGGGCTGTCTTTGCAGTGATGGGTTTGGTGTTTTTTATGTTTATTAATTTTAAGGAAAACATCAAAAACGGTGAAATGAGCAAATGACCGACTGGAACAACAGGTAGAAGCACATTATGATCATTAAAGATTATGCCAGTAAATGAGCGATATAAAATTCTATTCGAACCAGTAAAAATTGGTCCTGTCACCGCCAAGAATCGTTTTTACCAAGTTCCTCATGCCATGGGTGCGGGCAATGATATGCCCAACACAAGAGCAGCTCAAAGAGGTATAAAAGCTGAAGGTGGCTGGGGGGTTGTTAACACAGGCTATTGCTCTATTCATCCAAGTAGTGATGATCGTCCTTTGCCCTTTGCGAGACTCTGGTCTGATCGCGATATAGATTCACATGTTCCCATGGTTGAGGCTGTTCATGCTCACGATGCTCTTGCTGGTATTGAGTTTTTTCATGGAGGTGCCTACACACCTAACCGACATACTAGAATGACGCCAATATCACCATCAGGTATTCAAGAAAAGACCAGTGAAATAGAAACTATGAGTCTTCAGGCACCTAAGGTTATGGACAAAAAAGATATTAAAGATTTAAAACAATGGCATATAGATGCAACAAAAAGAGCCATGAAAGCTGGCTTTGATATCATTTATTGTTATGCAGGCATGGGTTTCCTGCCTTATCATTTCTTACATCCATTGTTTAATACTAGAACCGATGAATATGGGGGCTCTCTTCAAAATCGGTCAAGATTACTCAAAGAAATAATAACCGACATGAAGGAGATTGCTGGCAATAAAGCTGCTATAGCCGTTCGTATCTCTACTGATGAATTATTGGAATTTAAGAGTGAGTCCAGTCAAACAGAAGCCCATGAATTGTTTGAGTTGATTGGAGAGCTACCAGATTTATGGGATATAAAGGTGTCTGAATGGGTTAAAGAAACCCCTAGTGGTCGTTTTTCTGAGCCAGGCTTTATGGAGCCATACTATAGTTTCGTTAAAGAGCTTACTTCTAAACCTGTTGTAGGAGTAGGTTGGTTTACATCTCCTGATATTATGGTTGCCCAAATTAATAACGGAACTTTGGATTTGGTGGGTTCTGCTAGAGCTTCGATCGCAGACCCCTTCTTGCCTAAAAAAATCGAAGAAGGAAGAGAAGATGATATTAAAGAATGTATAGGCTGTAATATTTGTGCTTCCTGTTACAACCAAGGCATACCAGTCCGCTGCACTCAAAATCCAAGCATGGGAGAAGAGTGGCGGAGAGGGTGGCATCCTGAAATTATGAAACCTAAAACCTCTGAAGAGTCTATTTTGGTAATTGGTGGGGGTCCTGCTGGCCTTGAGGCAACCCTCTCTTTGGCAAGAAGAGGTTATGAGGTGACTCTTGCAGATGATCACAAAGAACTTGGTGGCAGAATCAACAAGGAATCCATTCTACCGGGTATGTCCTCCTATCGGAGAGTAACAGATTATAGGACCAACCAGATACAACAGTTACCTAATGTGAATGTTTTTCTTGAAAATGAACTGCAGAGCAAAGATGTACTCGGTTTGGGTTTTGATCATGTTGTGACTGCCACGGGATCGTCTTGGGAGTTATCTATCTTAGATGAACACTTTGTTCCCCAGCCCATAGAAAAACAAGAAGGTGTATTCACTCCAGATGATCTTATGGATTCTAAGCTTCAATCTCCCGTGGTGATTTATGATTTTGATTATTATTATATGGGCGGCCTTATCGCTGAGTATCTTTCAGATCTGGGGCACGAAGTTACTATCATTACGCCGTTTGAAAATGTTTCTCCATGGAGCTTTATGAGTAACGAGGTCAATGCAATCAAAGCAAAAATGCATGAAAAAAATATCAAAACCATAACTGAACACCGAATCAGTGAATTTAAAAATGAGTCATTGACATTGACTCATAAAGTAACAAAAGAAATTATGGAGGTAGACAGAAGGTCGCTGGTAATAGTAGGCATGCGTCTGCCGTTTGATTCCCTATTCAAGGAGCTAAGTGCAAATCAGTCATTGCTTGAAGATTCTGGAATTAAGACTTTAAACAATATAGGCGATTCGAATGCTCCAGGGGCAGTTTTTCATGCAGTTTATGCAGGACATATGTATGCAAATACCTTTGACTCGGGTATTGACGATGACCCTTATGATTTTAAATTTGAATACCCAGTGATTCAGTGAGTAAAGGCGGATGTCTTAAACATCCACCATCAACATTTGTGAATCTTGACTGAGGTTTGTTGTAGGCCGCTTGCATCTAAGTGCATAATGCAAAATGACCCTTATTTACCACGAACAGCCTCTTCAACACCCACCACCACCTCAGCTTGCGCCTGCTCATTGCGCTCCGGTCGATATGACGCTGCACCAGCAGTAGACGCACGTTTGAACCAATAATAGCCCTGGGCCATTGAAGCGCCAACGCTCTTGGTCAGTCCATCGATTTCTTCGACCGCGAAAAACCGTTCTTTCAATTCTGGCGCGAAAAACTTCTGAATGTCTTCGCGGGAAACCCGGGTCGGACCGATTTCGGATTGAGGTTCATCGGGTGTACGTTTTAGCCAGTGCAGGATAACGAACTCGCCGTCGTCAGCAACGGCCCGCATAACGCGCTCGCGGTAGAGCGGATAGCGGTCGGGATTCATGTTATGCAACAGCCCGTGGTCAAGCACCAGGTCAAATTTATCAGTCGGCTCCCATTCGGTGACGTCAGCTTCGATGGCTGTCAGCTCCAATCCAGCTGCCGCAGCGCGTGCACGGGTCATCTCCAGTGCTGCGGGCATGAAATCGAGGCTGGTTACCTCCCAGTCTTCGCCAGCGAGGTATAGGGAATCGGTGCCGGCGCCGCAACCGATGTCCAGCGCTTTGCCGGGGTTACCGCGCTGCGCGACGATATCGCGAAGAAACAGCGTCGGTTCATCGTGTGCCCACGGCAACTTGCTGCGGTCGGAACCAGCCCAATCATAGATCTTATAGAAGATGTCTTTGTCGTGTACTTTTTCCATCGTTCCACCTCTCCTATCCTTAGGATTATGATTAATCAACCAATCCCCTTCGTTCTAATAAAGGTTCAATCTCCGGATCTGAGCCTCTGAATTTTCTGTATTGATCCATTAGGTCTCTGGTATTTCCCGATGAGTAGATCAGAGTTTTTAAGTTGTTAGCAGTTTCTGCATCAAACAGACCTTTTTCTTTAAATAATTCAAAAGCATCTGCATCCAGTACCTCGGTCCAGAGATAACTGTAATAACCTGATGAATATCCTCCTGCAAAGATATGAGCGAAGTAGGTGCTTCTATAGCGACTAGCTATTTCAGGTATTAGCCCTAAGTTTTGAAGGATTTCCTTTTCAAAAACATTTGCATCTTCAACCTTTTCTTCCAGGGTATGCCAAGCTAAATCTAAATAAGAAGCAGCCAAGTATTCTGTGGTAGCAAATCCTTGATTAAATTTTGAGGCTCTGGATATTTTTTTAAGCAGTTCAGCTGGAATACTTTCATTCGTTTGATAATGCTGTGCGTAGGACTGAACCACAGAAGGTTCATTGGCCCAGTTTTCCATGAGTTGTGAAGGAAATTCTACATAATCCCTGGCCACACTTGTTCCAGAAAGACTTGGGTAGGTAGCGTCTGACAACAAACCATGAAGTGCGTGACCGAATTCGTGGAATAATGTTTCAGCTTGTCCAAAAGAAAGGAGGGCAACACCGTCTTTATTTTGTGGAGGGAAATTACAAACATTGATAACTATCGGTATTTTAATGCCATCGAATTTGCTCTGACTTCTAAAGGTATTCATCCAAGCTCCGCCACCTTTATTGGGTCTGATGGTGTAATCTGTATAGAAAATACCAATGGTATCGCCGTTGTTATTCTTTACCTCAAATGAACGGATATTCTCACGATACTTGGGGAGATCGAATCTCTCAGTGAAAGATATTTGAAAGAGCTTATTGGCTACATCAAAAGCCCCCTCAAGAACTTTTCTTTCACTAAAATATGGTTTTACCTCTGCTTCGGTAAAATCGTATTTATTTTGTCTAATCTTTTCTGAATAATGCCACCAGTCCCAAGCAGCAAATTTAAAGTTGCCGCCCTCAGTATCAATTAACTCCTGCATTTCTTGGACTTCCTGTTTGGCTCTTGATAATGCAGGCTCCCAAACTTTATCCAGCAGATCATTAACCCTTTTTGTATTTTTAGCCATGTTATCTTCAAGAACGAAGTCTGCATGGGTTTTGTACCCAAGTAGCTTTGCCCTCTCTATACGCAGGGCTGACATTTCAATTGCGATATTTTTGTTATCTCGTTCGTTGTTGTTGTCACCGCGTTTAATATAGGAATTATAGAGTTCTTCCCTGAGGTCTCTTTCGGTGGAGTAGGTTAAAAATGGATACATGCTTGCCCGTGTAGGTTTGAATAGCCATTTTCCAGAATGGTCTTCTGATTCTGCTAATGCCGATGCTTGATCAACAACATCTTTTGGTAATCCGTGAAGCTGGTCTTTATCATCAATAACTAAAATAAAACCTTCGTTTGTTTCTTTCAGTAAGTTTTGGTCAAACTGGACTGAGAGTGAGGACAGTTTTTGGTTGATCTCAGTCAATCTTTCCATGGAATTTTCATCCAGCTGTACTCCAGCTCTGACAAAGTATTTATGCGTTTCTTCAATTAACCTTGTTTGTTCTGGATTGAGGCTTAAACTTTTCCTTTTTTCATAAACGCTTTTCACCCTATGAAACAAGTCTTTGTTAAGCAAAATACTGTCCCTGTGAGCCGAAAGTTTAGGGCTCATTTCTTGTACCAGACTATCCATCTGGTCGTTCGTATTTGATGAAAGCAGATTAAAAAAGACGTCTGCAACTTTGTCCAGAGTCTCCCCGGTTCTCTCTAAAGCAACAATGGTATTTTCAAATGTGGCTGCTTCTGTATTTGCAGTAATGTCATTGATTTCATCTAAATTTTCTTTCATGCCTTGTTCGAATCCAGGCTTGTAATGCTCCATTTTTATCTCTTCAAAAGGGGGTATTTGGAAGGGAGTCTCATAGTCTGTAAAGAAAGGATTCATGGAGTGTGCTGTGTTTGAGGTACTGGTAAATAAGGCCATAATCAATAAGAACATAGTTAGTTTTTTCATTTTTATAACTGGATTAATTATTTGGACTCATTACTCTAGGAGGATTTAAAGCATATGTCTATAAAAATGATCACTCAATTTGGGGGAGATTATTTATGATTGCAAGCGAAAATACAATTGAGCAGGTATAATTTAATTGGTTTTATGTGGCAAGGTGGCAGAGTGGTTATGCAGCGGCCTGCAAAGCCGTGTACGTCGGTTCAATTCCGATCCTTGCCTCCATTTTGAGCCCGGGTGGCGGAATTGGTAGACGCTACGGACTTAAAATCCGTTGAGATTTTTCTCGTGCCGGTTCGAGTCCGGCCCTGGGCACCAAAATTAAATTAATGAGCATTATTGATCTCCTCTTTTCTTTTTTCTACAAATGCTATTAAAGCTTCATTAACAGACGGGTCTAATTTTGGTTGTTTGTATTCTTTCAACAACGTTTTCCATGCTTTGTTGGCCCGCTCAATTGTTGTTACCGACCCATTTTTTTCCCAGTTATCGAAATTATTCCAGTCGGAGATCATGGGGGTATAAAATTCAGTTGCATAACTACTCATAGTTTGATCGGTAGCAAAAAAATGCCCGCCCGGCCCGACACTCTTAATTGTCTCTACCCCTAGATTCTCTGGATTTACCACAATAGGTTTCAAAGATTCTGAAATTATTTGCAACATTTCTGCATCGATGATCAGTTTTTCAAAAGAAGCTGTTAGTCCACTTTCAAGCCATCCTGCCGCATGATTAACCAAGTTTGCATGGCTCATAACAGTTGCCCACAATGACATTGAGCTTTCGTAAACAGCCTGAGCATCAACCGAATTCGAGGCATTGGTGTTGCTGCTTCGATAGGGAAAACCATAGAATCTAGCAAGTTGGCCGCTCGCAATGGTAGATCTAATATATTCAGGAGTGCCAAAGGCGGGAGATCCAGTTCTCATGTCAACATTTGAAGAAAAAGAACCATACATTATGGGTGCACCAGGACGAACTAACTGGGTTAGAGTCACTAATGCTAAAATTTCAGCATTTTGCTGCACCAATGTTCCAGCTTGTTTAATCGGAGCCATGGCTCCAGATAATGTAAATGGAGTTATGCAAGTCACTTGTGCAGACCTTGCAAGTTCTATGGTTGCTTCTGACATTGGGATGTCAAGTTGCAGAGGAGAATTTGTGTTAATAATGCCCATAACTGATGGGTTGACTGCCAGTTCCTCTCTTGTGCATTCAAGAGCGATACAGTGCATATCAATGCAATCTCTAGTTCTATCTTTACCTAGAGGATATGACTGACAGTTTTTGTCTAATAATTGAAATTGAGCTAAGTAAAGATCGAGATATCGTGTTTCCGGAGGCAATTCAATAGGTTCAAATGACATCCCACCTTCTTGATGAATAATGTTAAGGCTTTGAATGATCTTCATGTAGTTCTGCAGGTCCTCAAAACTTCCTCTCCGTCTTCCTCCATCAAGGTCACTGCAATAAGCTGGGCCACCAACTGCACTAAAGATGAGATGGTTTCCTCCAAGTTTTAAGTCTCGTTTTGGATTTCTTGCCCGTAAGATAAATTCTTCCGGTGGTGTCGAAATTTTGCTTAATACCAAATCCCGATCAAAATAGACCATTTGTGACGATTCATTTACATTTAAGCCAGCATTTTTAAAGATATTTCTCGCATCTTGATGTAAGACTTTCATACCAACGCTTTCTAGAACGTCGAGTGATGCATGATGAATGGATTCAATCTCGTCTTCGCTAATTATTTTCAAAGGCGAAAACCTTGTCACTACCTCCTGCCAAGGCAGTTGAGTAATCGAATCCTTCTTTGGTTTCTTCCTTTTATTTCTTCGTCTCATAGAGTTTTATAGCATTCGAATTCCACTGAGTATTTAAAAAAGGATAAATTGATCAGTTTTCAAAACTGTAACCAATCCCGTACATAGATCGGATATACTCGGATTCAGGATTAACAGCCTTGAGTTTTTGACGTAAGTTTTTGATGTGGGTGTCAACTGTGCGGTCAAGAACAATTCTGCCATCATCAAAAACATTATTTAGAATTTGGTCTCTGTTATAAATCCGATTTGGATATTCTATGAACATTGATAGCAGTCTAAATTCAACAGGGGTCAAGTCCAATTTCTGCCCCGCAAGAGTTATAGAATATTGATCTGAGTTAACTTCAAAGCCTACTGATTTAGAATTCTTAATGTAATCAGGGTCGCTTCTTCTCAATACTGCTCTGACTCTTGCAATCACTTCTTTTGGGCTGAAAGGTTTACAGATGTAATCGTCTGCTCCCAATTCCAATCCAATAAGTCGATCAATTTCGTCAACCATAGCAGTGATCATAATGATGGGTAGACTGGAGAAAGTTCTTATTTCTTGGCAAATGTCTTTGCCATTCATTTCAGGCAGCATCAGATCCAACAGAATCAAGTTGGGATGGTTCTTCTTAACCCAGGGAAGAACTTTTGAGCCAGTTTCAATGTGTTTCGTGTGAAAGCCATCTTTTTGCAAATACTCAATCAGAATATTTGCCAACTTCACTTCATCTTCAACAACAAGAATTGTTTTGTTCATCATTGATTTTTGTTCAGTTTGACCTCTATCAATAAACCACCTAAGTTGGATGCTCGGGCAGAAATTGAACCCGAATGTGCCTCCACAATGGCTGCACAAATAGACAATCCTATACCTGCACCGCCTTTTTCTCGAGACCGAGATAATTCTTCGCGGTAGAAACGATCAAAGATCTTATCAATCGATTTGGGATCAATACCGGGAGCAGAGTCAGAAACAACGACAACGACATGATCTTCTTCACTGCTTGTGCTGATTGCAAGAGTTCCAGGGGAGTCGGTATAGCGTAGGGAATTTTCAAGTAAATTGGTAAATAATTGGCTCAGTCTTTGGCGATCGCCAACGATTGAAATGGATTCTCCAATATCAGTTGTTAATTCTATACCGGATTGCTGAAATCTTTCTTTGTATCCATCGAGTGTTTCTTTAAGAACATCTTTTAAATCCAAGTCTATCATTTGATATTTCATTGCCCCAATGTCTGAAAGAGCTAGCTCATAAAGATCATCAACCAAAGAATTAAGTCTAGTTACTTCGTTTGATAGGGATTTTAAAGTCTCCTTATCAAAGTTTCGAATTCCATCTTGAATTGCTTCGATCTCACTTTTTAAAATTGCTAAAGGAGTTCTAAGTTCATGAGATATATCTGCTATCCATTGTTTTTGACTCGCTGAGTTTTTGTCCAGGGTTTTAGCCAGGATATTAAAGTGTCTTGAAAGTTTACCTATCTCGTCTTTGTTTTTAATATCGACCCTGGTTTTAAATTCCCCGCCAATTAGCTCCTTGGTCGCCGTGGCAAGTTTTCTTATAGGGCCGGTAAAATTGAGGGTAAAAATTAGAGATATGATTGCGGCAACAAACAAAGCAACGAGGGCAGAAATATACAGGGTTGATTGTTGTGCTTCGGCAAATTGCAAGTCAATTTGCTCGCTGAGATCTGGATTTGGAAGCAGGACAAGCGTTCCAACTTCTTTATCTCGATGTTTAATCGTTACCTTCATTGTGTTTTTGGGCAGGTCCTTGATTCCCAGGATAACTTCACCGTTTTCATCCAAGAGGGTTAATCGGCCTTGATTTATTCCTTGTCTGAGTTCGCTGATGCCTAATCTGGAGGTGATACCCTCTCCGAATCGCTGAAAATTTCTTTGATTAAGTTTATTGTCTCTTGATGGCGGGCTAAATGAGAATCGGTAACGTCTGTATATTTTTCCAGGACCGGTTTCCCTTGCAGTTACAATAATGTTCTGATCGAACAATCGCCTTTCATTCAAGAGTACATCCGCAATTCTAGGGTTAACCCTGATAAATTCCCATGTTTGTACTTCTCCATAGTAATCTTCAAGTTCAGAAGCAAAAAGCTCTAATTCTTTTACTTCGGATTCATGAATATACTTCAAAAAACCCTGTTCAAAACTCCAGTCAAGCGTTACTACCATTAAGGCAATTACCGCAAGAAAACTGGCCGCAAAGGCAATAAACAGTTTAGGGAAAATCTTCATTTGCTGCTGTGTTGCAATCTGTACATAGGAAAATTATAAATGATTCACAGTTTAAGAAGCCCACTATTCATCTTTTCTTCATATTTACTCCATTATTTTAAATAATAATTCAATTCAAATCTGAAACAAACGGAGGCGTTACAGATGAAACAAGTAACAGCAGTTATAGCCACGGTAGCTATTTATTTAGGTTCAGTCTTGTTAATAGACTCGGCCATCGCAATGGACCACCATGAAGGCGCACAGGATGCTCCTAAAGCACATGAACACAAAGACGGTGATCGAATGCGTAGACATGAGGGCAAAGATCAAAGACGGGATCACAATCCTGTAAGAATGTTATTTCGAGGCCTAGACCTGAATGAGGAACAGAGGGCTCAAGTCGGCTCCATCATGCGAGAACAAAAGGAAAAGGGCAGAAATCAAAAAGAAAGTTTCAAAAGTGAGACCAGAGACCGCCTTACCGCAGTTCTCACAGAAGAACAGCTCGGTCAATTTGACCAAAATGCCAAAAAAATGGAACAGATGAGATCAAAAATGGACCGAAAAAAGGGAGGTCCAAAAGGCAAAGGTCGTAAACATAAGAAAAAAGGCAAGCACAAGCCACATCCACAGCACGATTAAATTAGTTTTCTGCCGCAACGGCAGTACCCTAGCTGGAATCATTTATCTTCTTCCCCAAGTAATTGATTCCAGTTTTTTTGTGAGATTTGAAACTCTCAAGCAAATCTAATATTCCTGTATTAACATAGTGATCTGATTGATTACCTCTCATTTGGCGATCAGGGATTATCGCTGATTGAGAGGGGGCAACCGAGTCCTTGTTTGGGTGAGGTGGTTGTAAAAATTAAAGCAGCTTCGGTTAATTACCGAGATTTTATGATTGCTCAGGGTTTTTACAACCCAAATCTTTCTTTACCACTAATTCCTTTATCGGATGGTGCTGGTGAAGTTGTGGAAGTTGGCAACGATGTGACAAGTTTCAAACCGGGTGACAAGGTATGCTCAGTGTTGTTCCAAAATTGGCATGATTACAGTCAGCCAAGATCCATATCCACCGGTTGTGAGGCAGCAGGGGTTTTAACCGAGTATGCGGTTTTGCCTGAATCTGCTTTAGTTAAGATGCCCTCTAATTTAAATTTCGTTGAAGCATCTACACTTCCTTGCGCTGCATTAACGGCTTGGGCATGTTTGCAAGCAGCCGATATCCATAAAGGTGATGCAGTTGTGCTTATGGGAACTGGCGGCGTCTCAATTTTTGGATTGCAATTTGCCAAGGCACTCGGTGCCAATGTAGTCATTACTTCCAGCAGTGATGAAAAATTGAAACGAGCAGAAAGCTTAGGTGCTGATGGGTTAATTAATTACAAAGAAAATCCAGATTGGGGTAAACAAGCTTTTGCGTTATCTGGTAGCGGTGCAAAATTAATCATTGAAATTGGTGGAGCCGGAACATTAATGCAAAGCATTGATTCTCTGGGCACGGATGGACATATTTGCTTGATTGGTGCACTCCAGGGGATAAACTCAGAAATCAATCTGCTTCAAATTGTGTTCAAAAATATTCATTTGCATGGGATAACAGTAGCTCCTAGAGAAACCCAAAAACAGATGAATGAATTTATTGTTCAACATGACATTCATCCAGTAATTGATCAAGAATTTGATTTTGAAGAAGGCCCTGGTGCAATTTTTGGAATTGCTGCTGGGAATCACTTTGGAAAAATAGTAATTAATTTGGATAGATAATTTCTACGAGAGTATGACCCAAACAGGGAGAGGATCTTTGACACAACACAATCTCCAAATAAATTTTCTTGAGTTGTATCGTAATGATGATCGTATATTCTCTGAAATCTCTTTCGATCTGTCTGAAGGTCAGCATTTACTGATAAGTGGAGCAAATGGAACTGGTAAAACCAGTTTGTTGCGGGTGATTTGTGGCTTAACCATCCCTACGTGCGGAACCATTTTATGGAACCAGTTAGCCACCAACAATATCGATTGCCGTTATCACGAGCATCTGGCCTATCTCGGACATAAAAATGCTTTAATACCTGAATTGACAGCGAGAGAGAATCTTGAATACACATTTGAGGGGAACCGATCAATTAATAGAACTTCCAGTGTTCTTGAAGCGTTTGGCTTGAATAAATATTTGGATCAATATGCTGAAAAACTTTCCAATGGTCAAATACGAAAGGTAGCATTGTCACGGATTCTTTTGTCAGAAAAAACACTCTGGATTTTGGATGAGCCGGTTGCAAACCTCGACACCTCAGGCACACAATTCCTGTTGGCAGAAATGCAAGCTCATTTGGACCAAGGAGGCATGCTTATCACCACATCCAATCTTAACGATCAGACTTTGAAACCCAACAGCGAAATCAACTTAGATAAGGCATGATGAAGGTGTTAAGAATTATTTTTTTGAAGGACTTAAAAGTGTCTTTGCGGAGATGGAGTGATCTACTAACCAGTTTTATTCTATTTGTTTTGGTTTGTCTTATTTTCCCACTCACTCTTGGAAACGATCCGTCATTGTTATTAAAAATTATTGGTCCGGTGATGCTTGTTGCCGCGCTTCTAGCAACTTTATTGGCAATGCAGAATATATTTAGGCCAGATGTTTTAAACGGATCGCTGGAACAATTAACTTTGAACACGTACCCGTTGACTTTGATTATTTGCACTAAAATCTTTAGTTTTTGGGCAATCACTTCGCTACCATTGATACTGATATCTGGTTTTATTGCTTCCAGTTACTACGTCACTGGAAATTCAATTCTTATCGTCATTTTAACTTTGCTGCTTAGTACCCCTAGTTTGGTGCATATTTCCGCACTTGCGGCAGCTTTGACCGTAGCCATTCGATACCCCGGAGCCCTTATGGCGCTCATCATTATTCCATTATCGTTGCCGATTATGATTTTTGGCGCAAAAGCAATAGAATTTTCAATTTCTGGAATTGATGCTTCCGCACCTCTTTATTTTTTGTTGGGAATGATGTTTTTCACTTGCAGTTTGGGACCGGTGGTTACAGCCGCAGCAATTAAAATATCAATTGATTAGAATGATTTTTTAACGATGAATTTAAAAAGTATTTATAAACTTGGTTCACCTCCACTATTTTACAAACTCTGCATTGTTTTGGAGCCTTGGTACTTAATAAGCTCTATTCTGTTGATTGCAGTTGGAATGTATGGTGGGTTATTTGTTGCACCCCCGGATTATCAAATGGGGGATGCATTCCGAATTATTTACTTCCATGTCCCGAGTGCCTATGTCTCCATGATGGCCTATGTTTTCATGGCTGTCTCAGCCATTATAGGCTTAACATGGCGTTCGAACGTTGCTTTTTCTCTGGCAAAAAGCTGTGCTCCAATAGGCGCATCTTTTACGTTTTTAGCATTGATAACTGGAATGCTCTGGGGCAAGCCTATGTGGGGAACTGCGTGGGTTTGGGACGCAAGGCTGACCTCTGAATTGATCCTTTTATTTCTCTATTTAGCCTACATCATGTTGCATTTATCAATACCAGACCGATCCAAAGCAGACCGAGCGACGGCTCTGCTGGCTATCGTTGGTGTAGTCAATATCCCCATCATTCATTATTCGGTTGTTTGGTGGAACACTCTCCACCAGGCTTCAACCATTTCAAAATTCGCCAAACCATCGATTGCTACAGAAATGTTGTGGCCCTTGGTGATTATGATCTTGGGTTATACCTTGCTATTTGCAGCGTTTCTTTCAAAAAGAACCGCTGCTGAACTAGCTGTTCGGGAAAAAAGAACAAGATGGCTACAAACACTGATTGTAGGAGACAAAAACAATGCCTGAGATTTTTGCAATGGGCGGTTATGGTTTCTATGTTTGGGGGTCGGTATTGATCTCAATCGCAGTTCTAGTTATCAATTGGATTACGGCTCATAAAAAATTTAAATCCACTATAAATGAAGTAAAATCATTTATTAGTAAGGACAAAGAATAAAGTTTGAAAAATGCTTCCTAGACATCGAAGATTTACAGGATTGATTGTGGTTCTATTCGGGGTTAGTTTAGCCTCTTTTTTTGTTCTGAAGTCATTCCAAGAGAACCTTCTTTATTATTTTACTCCAGTACAAGTTCAGTCAGGCGAAGCTCCCATTGATAGGGAATTCAGAATGGGGGGTTTAGTTGTGCCAGGCAGTTTCAAAAGGGAGGAGGGCAGCCTCTCTGTTGAATTTGTTCTGACCGATGGCGGAGCATCAATACGAGTAAAATATACAGGCTTACTGCCTGACTTGTTCAAGGAGGGCCAGGGCATTATTACTCGAGGAAGAATAAATGCCAGCGGTGTTTTCAGCGCCATAGAGGTTTTGGCAAAGCATGATGAAAACTATATGCCGCCAAAGATACAACCACTCACAGAACAAGCCTGATTAAAGCAGCTTAGAACATGTCACCCGAAATTGGACAATTGTTACTGACACTTTCCATGGCAGCTGCATTTTTGCAGACGCTTGTTGGCATGGGTCTTATCAAGCTACCTTTAAGCCTTCAGGACAGACTCATGATGAATCTTGTCGCAATACATGCGATTGGTTTGTTCTCGGCAATGATTTGTTTGGGATACAGTTTTATCACTGATGATTTTTCTGTCCTTTATGTGGCACTGAATTCACACACAGACCTACCGGTTCAATATAAAGTTGCAGCAATCTGGGGCGCTCATGAAGGTTCTTTATTGCTGTGGGTATTTTTGCTCTCCATCTGGGGATTACTACTTGCTCTTTCAAAAAAATTCAACCAGGAAACTATGGATCTTAAAATTAAATCACTTGGATTTATCGGTTTAATAAGTCTCGGTTTTATAGTTTTCATACTGTACACATCCAATCCATTCGAGAGGTTATTTCCCATTCCAGTTCAAGGTAGAAGTCTGAATCCGTTGCTGCAAGATCCTGCTCTGGTGATGCATCCACCCATCCTTTACGCGGGCTATGTTGGCTTAGCTGTTCCATTTTCACTTGCTCTTGCTTCCCTTATCACGGTTAAACATGAAGCACTTCAGTACCAATGGGCAGGCATCGCAAGAGTTTGGACCATCGCTCCATGGTTGTTTTTAACTGGAGGCATAGCCTTGGGCAGTTGGTGGGCTTATTACGAACTTGGCTGGGGCGGCTGGTGGTTTTGGGATCCGGTTGAAAATGCATCTCTGATGCCCTGGTTAACGGCAACAGCTTTGGTTCATTCTCTGATTGTTACTGATCAAATGAGATTGTTTAATGCGATGAGCATCTTGTTGGCAATTATTTCTTTTTCGTTAAGTTTGCTTGGAACCTTTTTAGTCCGTTCAGGAATATTAATTTCAGTACACTCATTTGCCTCCGACCCGACCAGAGGCATGTTTATATTAATGCTTCTTGGTTTTTTTACAGGTGGTGCTTTGATTCTTTATTCCTTAAGGCTAAAAAAAGAAAGACGGTTGCAGTTAAAGATTTTTTCAAGGGAATCCTTGTTGTTGTTAAATAATGTGTTTTTATGTACTGCTGCTGGGTTGATTCTAATTGGCACACTTTACCCGCTGTTGGTTGAGATATTTAATGCAGGAAAACTTTCAGTTGGCCCTCCATACTTCAATTTTGTTTTTCTAATACCGTTTCTACCAATGCTTTTTTTCATGGGCTGGGGAGCGTTTTCGTCTTGGCAAGATTCTGAATTGAAAGATTTAATTAGCAGAACCAAATGGATTTTCTTATCCGTTATTCTCCTTAGTATCTTTGTGACTTTTGCTGTCTATAACTACGCGGGACTTTTGACGCTTGTAGGAATTACTCTTGCCGGGTGGACAATTTTGACCGGAGCCACTCCTTTTTTCAAAAATCTTAAATTAGATAGACGAAATGCCTTAAAGTTACTACCAATGTCATTGGCACATGTTGGTTTAGGGCTAACAGTTTTAGGAATAACCGTTACCAGTACTTATGGGATTACTTTTGATAAAAGTCTGCAGTTCGGTCAATCAGCTCAGGTAGGTAATTACGAATTTAAACTGATAGGTATTAGCGATAAAAATGGGCCCAATTACACTGCCAAAGTTGCTGAGGTAGAAATAACATCCAACGATAATCGAGTTGCTATTATTTACCCAGAGAAACGTACTTACGACCAAAATTCTCCAGCATTGACCGAGGCCGGGATAGAATCGAATTTAGGCAGAGATCTTTTTGTTGCCTTGGGGGAAGATGTTGGTAATCAATCATGGAGTTTGCATTTGCAATATAAGCCACTGTTAAGATTAATTTGGCTCGGGCCTTTTATTATGATTTTGGGTGGATTGTTCAGGATTTACCTGAGCAAACCATTAGCCCGGAAATTAGATTAGAAATGATTTGTATAAAAACTAAGATACCACCAGAAATTTGTGAAATAGACGATGAACTAAAAGCAATTTATCACAGCAAAGACACAGTCTGTATTTGGGTACTTAAGACTAGAGATGATCGCAATGGGTTTATGGATGCAACAATTGGTATGTCGAAGGTAGAAAGAGAAGAGCATTTTGAGTCATTCTATGATTAAAAGATTACCAGTTTTAATTTTCCTTGTTTTTTTTGCTTTTCTGGCAAAAAGCCTCTTCCAGGATCAAACCGAAATCCCTTCACCACTGATAGGCAAACCCATACCCACATTTTCTCTTCCACGTCTGAACGCTGAAGGCTTGGTTTCGGATATTGATATTGTTGGAAAAATCTCGTTGATCAATGTTTGGGCCACCTGGTGTGTAGGTTGTTTGGAAGAACATCAGTTGTTGAACAAACTTAGCCAAGGGTCCATGGCTATCCCAATTATTGGCATTAACTGGAAAGACCAAACTGACTCTGCAATCCGTTGGCTTGAGGAGCGAGGCAACCCTTATACTCAAATAGCTGTTGATTATGAAGGCAAGACAGCAATTGATTTTGGTGTCTACGGTGCACCTGAGACCTTTCTTATTGATGATAATGGCGTTATTCATTACAAGCATATTGGTGCATTAACCGTTGATGTTTGGGCCCAGAAATTTTTACCAATCATCAATGAATTAAAACAATGAAAAGAAAAATATTAACTTTTCTATCGGTCTTTGTTATAGGAATTGGATCTTCGACAGCTATGGATGGACTGACTCCTGAACAAGAAGCTTTGTATCAATCAATTGTTCATGAAGTTAGATGTTTGGTTTGTCAAAACCAATCCATAGCAGAATCAAATGCAGAATTGGCAAAAGATTTACGAATTGAAATAGCCAATCAGATCAAAGACGGTAAAACCGAACAAGACATCAAAAATTTTTTACTGAACCGTTACGGTGATTTTGTTCTTTACGAACCCTCTTTTAATAAGAAAACAGTCTTCTTGTGGCTCTCACCACTTCTTCTTTTGTTGCTAATTTTTGGTTGGTACAGAAAAATTAGTTTGAATTAAATCAATGAAAGCTGAGTTTTTAAGCATCCTACTTATTTTTGCAGTTGTGTTGACAGCTGTATTTTTACCATTGGCAAAGACATACAAAAAAAAATCAAGCACCATTGTTGGTCTCATACTTGCAATTGCATTCTTTTCTGCGTTCTTATTTCTAAACTACACAAACGTTTCAAATTACAGCTGGGAGGAGGGCTTAGAACAGAACGATATTGAACAGATATTAATTGAACTAGACGATCACATTGCTAAAAATCCATTGGATTTAAAAGCATTGAAGCTTGCCGGAGGCGCTTACCTGACAATGGAGAATTATGAAATGGCATACACCTACTATCAACAAGCCTATCAGCTAACTATGGAAACAGATATTGAAGTCATTATGGGTCTGATTGAATCTGGGATGATGAATCAAACTGGAAAATTTTCTGAAGACCCAGAGCTGCTTATTACTCAAGCGATTAGTCTTCAGCCAGAAAATCCACAGGCTCTGTGGTTCGGAGGATTGATTGCATTGAGTAACAAAGACAATGATCTTGCAATTGAAAGATGGTCAAAACTTTCAGACAACCCCGAAGTTTCATTGCAGATGCAAGAATCAATTAATTCACAACTTGAGCAGCTAAAATTGATGCAAGAATTATTTGAAAGGCAGGAGTAATAGACTTGAGGAATGACAAAGAACTTCTTAAATCTGTTACTCTTAAATCTTCACGTGCACCAAGAAAAAAGGGGAAATCATGATTGAAGTTCACCATCTCAATAATTCTAGATCACAAAGAATTCTTTGGTTGTTAGAAGAATTGAAAACCCCTTACGAGGTAGTCAGCTATCAAAGAGACTCGCAAAGTAACCTTGCACCGGATAGTCTTATGGAAATTCACCCTCTGGGGAAGTCTCCGGTTATAAAAGATAAAGGCCAAGTTATTATTGAATCTGCCGCTATCACTACTTACATTGTTGATAACTACGCCCCCTCTGGGTTTGCTCCAAACACTGAAGATGATGACTACTATCAATACTTAGAACTCATGCACTACGCAGAAGGTTCAGCAATGTTACCGTTTTTATTATTGCTCTATTCAAGTTTCCTCGGAGAAGCCGCAGCCCCTTTATCTCAAAGGATATTTTCAGAAATCAAAAATCACCTCAGTTTTCTGTCACTGCGACTGGGTGATAATGAATTTTTCTTCAGGAACACCTTCTCTGGATTGGACACCATGCTTTCATTTGTTTTAGAGGCAGCCCAGATTTCAGATTCTCTCAAATCATTCCCTAACCTTATTGCAGCCTTGGAGCGATATCACTCCAGAACTGCATATCAAGAAGCTTTGCAGAGGGGTGGGGAGTACAAATTGGGTGGTTAAAAAAAGTAATTAAATTATTAATTTTTTCTAAAATTAAGTGCAATTTAATAATTTCAAAAAATTCTTCATCTTTTCAATCATAGGATGTGTAACAATGATGCCGGTTTTGATTGCGCCGGCTTTGGTTGGAGTTTTGGTTGATCACGGCCAGTTTTCTGAGTCCTATGCTGGTTGGGTGATTGCATCTGGATCGTTTGGTGTTGCGGCACTACTTATGTTTATTTCTGTGCGTATTCACAAGTTAAATCTGAAAAAGCTCGCTGGCTTGAGCTTAGGAGTAGTTGTCATTATTGATATTTACTCATCTTTTTCGGCCAATCCTGATCTTTATTTTTTAGTCACTAGGTTTTTGGCAGGGATTGCTATGGGTGCAGCAAATATTGTTGTGTACACTTCATTTGCAACAATGCCAAACTACGAACGTGGGTATGGTTTATTTGTTTTGATGCAATTTGTTGTCAGCGGTCTTGGTCTTTATTTTTTGATTATTTATTCTCAAAATATTGGCGTTCAGGGAACGTATTTGTCACTTGCAACATTGGATTTGATCGCATTGTTTCTAATTAGGTATTTACCCGATAGATCAGTAACAAAGGAAGTAGACGGCAGTAGTCATACAGAAATGAAGGTTTTACTGTCGTTGGTTACTCTTTTTGCTGTTGTTGGTTTCGGGCTATTTGAAGCTTCAGGTTTTGCCCAATTTACATACATAGAAAGAGTCGGCATGGCCATTCCACTAAGTGAACTGACCGTTGGAAATATAATGCTAGTATCTTCGCTGATCGGTATTCCAGGTTCTTTAGTGATCATTCTAATTGGAACTCGTTTTGGGTTGATACCCCCCCTTTTGTTTGGAATGCTGTGTTCTTTGGTTGGTATGGGCATTTTATTGACAACAAAAACTTACACATCTTATTTTATCAGCGCGTGTCTTTTAGGCTTCGGTTGGGCATTGTGTTTACCTTATATTCAAACACTTCTCGCAAAATTAGATAAGAAAGGAAGTGCACTTGCTGCTGGCAATTCCTTTGCTACCATAGGTGCTGCACTGGGACCAGCTTTTGCAGCTATGGTTGTAGGTAATAGTAATTATGATAGGGTGTTTGCCTTATCTATAACGCTATTATTATTTGCAGGAGCAAGCCTCTTAATTTCAATAATCAGGATGCAAATCAATGCCAAATAAACAATCCAAAAAGGATCCAAGGGACCTGGGTTTGTACATGCCAGGTGAATGGGAAGAACACACCTACTGCTGGATGGCGTGGCCTGCCCGAGTTGATTTATGGCCCAATATTGAGGCAACTAAAAAAGCTTATGCTGATGTTGCCAATACAATTGCTCAATTTGAACCAGTAAATTTATTGGTTTCGCCATCGATGTTAGATGATGCAAGAGCTTATTTGTCCAAGAATGTTGAGATAATTGAGATGTCTATTGACGATTCTTGGACCCGTGATTCAGGACCTAATTTTCTTATCAATGATTCAGGGCTTTTAGCTGGTTCGACTTGGGAATTTAATGCTTGGGGAGATAAATTTAGACCCTATGATCAAGATGCTTTGATGGGATCTCAAATACTTGATTTGATGGGTGTTGATGAGTATACATCAAAGATGATTGCTGAAGGAGGGGGGATAACAGTTGATGGTGAAGGTACTGTTATAACCACAGAATCTTGTTTCCCAAACAAAAATAGAAACCCTCAAATGACCAAGAGAGAAATAGAATCTGAACTTTGTAGAACTTTGGGAGCCTCTAAGGTTATCTGGATTCCAGGAGATCCAGACGAAACAGGAACGGATGGACATATAGACGGGATTGCAGCCTTTATTGAACCTGGAAGAGTTTTGGTTGAAGTTAACCCTGATTCTTCAGATCCACACTACCCAGTAGGACAGAACAATATGAAAGCGCTGAAAAATATTAAAGATGCAAAAGGCAGAAGACTTGAACTTGATTTTATCAATGAAGCTAGTTATCACCGGGAGGTTCGGGATGATGAATGCGGGTCTTATATTAATTCATATCTTGCAAATGAAGCGATTGTAGTTCCTGGATATAATTCGCAATCCTTTCCACACCATCAGCCCGAAAGAGATTTTGAGGCTGTTGAGACTTACCAAAAAATTTATCCTGAAAGATCGGTGGTTCAAGTTCAAATTAATGACATTGCAGTTGGTGGAGGAGGTATACATTGTATAACTCAGCAACAACCCAATAGAAAGTAGATAAAATATAAAATAAAAGAGAATTACAATGTTTGATTGGAGTTAGCAGTCGTTATGAGTAGAGACTTAGAATTTAAAACTTTTGAAGTTAAGAAGGACGAATGGTCTTCTACACGATTCGTTTCCGAGACTTTTAGTGGGAACCTCGAACAGGATCAGATCTTGTTAAAAATCGACCGTTTTGCTCTGACCACTAATAACATTACCTATTGTGCTGCAGGGGACATACTTGGATATTGGGGATTTTTCCCTGCCAAAGAGGGTTTTGGACGGGTTCCAGTGATGGGTTATGCCGATGTCGCTGCATCCAATCACCCAGATGTGCAAGTCGGTGAAAGGCTTTGGGGATTTTATCCAATGTCGAATTATCTGGTTGTTAAAGCAGGTAGGGTATCGAAATCGAGTTTCTTTGATGTCAGTGAGCATCGTCAACAATATGCACCAATCTATTGCAATTATTTACGTGCCTTGGCCAATCCTTACTATGAACCGCGAAGAGAAGATCATGACTTACTATTGAGAGGACTGTATCTAACGTCGTGGTTGGTGGAAGATTTTATGTTTGATAATGAGACTTTTGGTGCGGATTCTTATCTGATTACCAGTGCTTCTTCGAAGACAAGTATCGCTCTAGCATTCGCAGTGAAATCGCGAGGAGAAAAAAGAGCCGTTGGCATAACATCTGAATCAAATGAAGCCTTTTGTAAAAACTTAGGTTGTTATAGTGAAATCATTACCTACGATGATGTTTCTTCTTTTGATGCCTCAGCATCGGTAGTCATCGTTGACATGGCGGGCAATGTAGGAGTGCTGAGAACATTACATGAACGTTTCCAAGAAAAGGTCAAATATTCATGCTTGATAGGGAC
>LWDU01034886.1_pt1 | contig 33105 bp, 37 predicted proteins | sample 727161 | NCBI WGS metagenome assembly LWDU01 (sample SAMN04566230, study PRJNA314399) | hydrothermal vent metagenome | isolation source: deep sea hydrothermal plume seawater | place: Mexico: Gulf of California, Guaymas Basin | collected 2004-07-11 | reverse complement strand
GGTAAATATGGTGGAGGTTTGGTATTAATGAAACCTGCTTCTCCTGGTACTGGTGTTATAGCTGGTGGTGCTATGAGAGCAGTAATGGAAAGTGCTGGAATAAAAGATGTTTTAGCTAAGTCTAAAGGTTCATCTAATCCACATAATGTTGTTAAGGCTACTTTTAATGGTTTGATGAAATTAAGAGATCCATTGACAGTTGCAAAACAGAGAGGAAAAAATATAAATCAAATTTTCAATGGCTAAAAATATAGTAAAGAAAAAAGTTATTATAACACAATTAAAAAGTACTATTTCTCAGACTTTAAGACAGAAGAGAACAATTATTGCTTTAGGTTTAGGTAAAATAAATAGATCAGTACAAAAAGTTTTATCTCCTGAGATTCAAGGTATGATTAATAAAGTTAATCATTTGGTAGAAGTTAAAAATGTAGAAAAATGAAATTACATTCTCTAAAACCTGCGAAAGGTTCATTAAAATCAAGAAAAAGAATAGCAAGGGGTCAAGGTTCTGGAAGAGGAGGTACTTCTACTAGAGGTCATAATGGTGCACAATCTAGATCTGGTTATTCTAGAAAAGCTGGTTTTGAAGGTGGACAGATGCCTCTTCAAAGAAGAGTTCCTAAATTTGGATTCAGATCACCTAATAGGATAGAAACTAAGCCAATAAATTTAGATACACTTCAAAAAATTTGTGACAAATCAAAAATAAAGGAAATTAATCCAGATTTTCTTATCAAAAATGGTTTAGCTAATAAATCTGATCTAATAAAAGTTTTAGGTAGGGGTAAGCTTATATCTAAAATAAATGTAAGTTCTCATTATTTTTCGAAGTCAGCTATTAAAAGTATTGAAAAAGTAGGTGGAAAAATCAAAAAGTTAATCAATGATTAAATTGTATTCTGTAATTAAAAATATTTTTTCAATAGACGAGTTAAGATCTCGAATTCTTACTACAGTTGGGTTTTTAATTATTTTTAGATTAGGTTCATTTGTTGTGTTGCCTGGTATTGATCCTTCTAAATTACAACAAAATGCTGGTGGAATATTTGGTTTATTAGATACTTTTTTAGGGGGTGCATTTAGCAATGCTTCAATTTTTGCATTGGGAATAATGCCATATATTTCAGCATCAATTGTAGTTCAATTACTTGGAGTAGCTTTACCATATTTTCAAAAGCTTCAAAAAGAAGGAGATAGTGGTCGTAAAAAAATGACTCAAATAACTAGATATTTGACTATTATAATAACAATTTTTCAAAGTACAGCTTATATATCAGGTACTATACCAGCAGAGGCTATTCTTGTTCAAAATAAATTTTTATTTACTTTATCATGCATTGTTATATTGACATCAGGAACTATTTTTTGTATGTGGATAGGCGAAAAAATTACTGATAAAGGTATAGGAAATGGTATATCTATGTTGATTATGATTGGGATTATTTCAAGATTTCCTGGAAGTATTGTAGCTGAAGCTCTCTCTAGAGGTATGTCTCAAGCACTATTATTTATTGTTGAAATTGGAGTGTTATTTGGGGTTGTTATGTTTACAGTAATGCTTACTCAAGCTATTAGAAGGATTCCTGTTCAATACGCTAAACAAGTAGTGGGTAGTAATCTTTATGGTGGTAAAAGACAATACCTTCCTCTAAAGGTTAATTCTTCAGGAGTTATGCCCATTATTTTTGCTCAAGCTCTTATGTTTTTACCCGCTGTAATAGGACTACAATTTGCTGAAAATTCAGATTTTTTTCAATATATTGCAACCTCTTTTTCAAATATGCAGTCATGGTTGTATAATGTAACGTTTGCAGTATTAATAATTTTGTTTACATTTTTTTATACCGCCATTACAGTTAATCCAAATAAAATGGCTGATGATATGAAAAGAAATAATGGATTTATTCCTGGAATAAAACCTGGTTCTGAAACATCTGATTTTATATCTAATGTTATGGATCGTGTTACATTACCAGGATCAATTCTACTTGCTGTAGTTGCTATTTTACCAGCTTTTGCAATGATGTTTGGTGTAAGTCAAGGATTTGCACAATTTTATGGAGGGACATCATTATTAATTATGGTTGGTGTTATTTTAGATACTTTGCAGCAAATTGAAAGTTATTTACTGATGAGACATTATGATGGAATGATGAAATCAGGTAAAGTAAAAGGAAGAAGTATTTAATTTATGGCTAAACAAAAGGCAATTGAACAAGATGGAGTTGTAACAGAAGCACTTTCAAATGCTATGTTTAGAGTTAAGTTAGAAAATGGACATATTGTAACAGCTCATATTTCAGGAAAAATGAGAATGTTTTACATTCGATTATTACCTGGTGATAAAATTAAGTTAGAAATGTCTCCTTATGATTTAACAAAAGGTAGAATAACATTTAGATATAAATAAAATGAAAGTAAAAGCATCTGTAAAAAAGAGAAGTTCTGACTGTAAAGTAATTAGAAGAAATGGAAAAGTGTATGTTATTAATAAGAAAAACCCAAGATTTAAACAAAGACAAGGATAAGATATGAGAATAGCAGGTATAGATATTCCGGACAATAAAAGGGGAGAAATAGCTCTTACATATATTTTTGGTATTGGTAATAGTTCAGCTCAAAAAATATTATTTAATGCAGGTATTGATTTAAGTAAAAAAGTAAATGATTGGTCTGAGGAAGAATCAAATAAAATAAGAAATATAATTTCTGAAAGTTATAAAATCGAAGGTGATCTTAAGTCAGAAGTTAGACTCAACATTAAAAGACTTTTAGATATTGGGTGTTATAGAGGTATAAGACATAGAATAGGATTACCTCTTAGAGGACAAAAAACTAAAAATAATTCTAGAACTAGAAAAGGAAAAAGAAAAACTGTAGCTAACAAAAAGAAAGCAATTAAATAATTTATTATTATGAATAAAAGAAAAGAAAAGTCAAAGAAAAGAGTTGTAGTTGTTACTGCAATGGGGCAAGCTCATATTAAATGTTCTTTTAATAATATAATTATATCTATAACTAATGAGTTAGGTCAGGTTATTTCATGGTCTTCTGCTGGTAAGATGGGTTTTAGAGGATCAAAAAAGAATACACCGTTTGCAGCACAGATTGCCACTGAAAATGCTGTTAAGTCAGCTTATGAACTAGGATTAAGAAAAGTGGATATTTTTATTAAAGGACCAGGATCTGGAAGAGATTCTTCTATTAGGGCAATGCAAAATACTGGTTTAGATGTAATATCAATAAATGATGTTACACCTTTACCACATAATGGATGTAGACCACCTAAAAGAAGAAGAGTTTAAATTATAAAATATGGCAAGATATAGAGGACCTAAATCAAAAATTTCTAGAAAATATGGCGAACCAATTTTTGGTGATACTAAAGCTTTAGAAAAAAAACCTCATCCTCCAGGACAACATGGAAGGGGAAGAAGAAGAAAAAAATCTGAATATGCTATTCAGCTTGCTGAAAAACAAAAAGCTAAATACTTGTATGGTATATTAGAGAGACAATTTAAGAATATGTTTGATAAAGCATCAAGAAAAAGTGGTGTTACAGGTGAAAATTTACTCCAGTTATTAGAAGCAAGATTAGATAATGTAGTATATAGACTTGGAATTGCTCAAACAAGAAGATCTGCAAGACAATTTGTTGGTCATAAACATATAACCGTTAATGATAAAATTGTAAATATTCCCTCTTTTACAGTTAAAGCAGGTGACCTTATTGCAGTTAGAGAAAAATCCAAATCATTAACTGCTATATCAGAAAGTTTATCTAATAAATCTTCATATAAATATCAATGGTTGGAATGGGATGATAAAAAATTAACTGGTAAAATGCTAATCTATCCCAATAGAGAAGCTATTCCTGAAAATATTAATGAACAATTAATTGTTGAATTATATTCTAAATAAAATATTGTATAAATAAATTTTAAAATTATGTCACTACTTTCATTTCAATTGCCTGATAAAATAGTAATGGAAAAAGCTAATGATTTTCATGGGCTATTTACTTTTAAACCTCTTCAACCAGGGTATGGTGTAACAATCGGTAATTCCGTTAGAAGGGTTCTTTTATCCTCATTAGAAGGATATGCTATTACAGGTTTAAAAATACCTGGTGTTCAACACGAATTTTCAACTATAGATGGAATTGTTGAAGACGTATCTGAAATTATTTTAAATCTTAAATCTATAAGATTTAAATGTATTTCTGAATCTCCAGATAAAAATATTTCTGTTTCTTTTAATAAAAAAGGAACTTTGACTGCTAAGGAACTTGGAAATTTTTCTAACTCTTTTGAGATATTAAATTCAGATCAAGAAATTTGTACATTAAGCAAAAATGTTAAATTTTCTATGGAATTGAATATTGAAAAAGGTAGGGGTTACGTAACTTCTGAAGAAAATAAATCTAATAGTTCAGATGTTAATTTTATCTCAATTGATTCTGTTTTTACTCCTATTATAAATGTTAAATATAATGTTGAAAATACAAGGGTAGAACAAAAGACAGATTTTGAAAAATTGGTAATTGATATTCAAACAGATGGTTCTATTCATCCTGAAGATGCTTTAAAAGGAGCTGCTCAAATACTCATAAAACATTTTTATCTATTTTCTGATAAGGATATGGAATTTGCTGAGGATGATTCTGATGAACTTGTGGTAGTTGATGAAGAATTACTTCATATGAGAAAATTACTTAAAACATCATTAAACGATTTAGATCTTTCAGTTCGTGCATTTAATTGTTTAAAAGCAGCTGATATTAAAACTTTAGGTGATTTGGTAAGTGTTGAAATTTCAGATATGATGAAATTTAGAAATTTTGGTAAAAAATCTCTTACTGAATTAGAAGAACTTGTTGATAACAAAGGTCTGAATTTTGGTATGGATTTGGAAAAGTTTAATTTAGATTAAATAGTATTAATAATGAGGCATGGTAAAAGGTTTAATCATTTAGGTAGGACATCGTCTCATCGAAAGTCAATGCTTTCTAATATGGCTTCTTCTCTTATTTTAAATAAAAAAATTGAGACGACTTTAGCAAAGGGTAAAGCATTAAGAAAATATATTGAGCCATTAATTACTAAATCTAAATCAGATACTACACATTCGAGAAGATCAGTTTTTTCTTATTTACAAAATAAGGATTCAGTAAATGAACTTTTTGGTGGAATTTCTGAAAAAATAGATGCCAGACCAGGTGGTTATACTAGGATTATAAAAACAGGTTCAAGACTTGGTGATAATGCTGATATGTGTATTATTGAATTGGTTGATTATAATAATTTAATGTTAACAGATAAACCATTAAAAGCTACAAAAACTAGAAGAAGGAGAAAGAAAAAAACGACTACTCAAGATGTTTCATTATCTAGCAAAAAATCTTCAAAATCTAGTAAAAAAAGTACTAAAAAAAATGATGAATCAAAATCAAAATAAATTTTTGTTATATTTCATTGATTTTAAAGGATTAAATTTTATTTAATCCTTTTTTTATTATTTATTTTTGATTAATAATGAGTTTTATTTCAAAATCACCTGCAATATTAGTTTTAGAAGACGGGACAGTTTTTAAAGGTAAATCTTTAGGAGAAATTGGTATAGCAACGGGTGAAATATGTTTTAACACTGGAATGACAGGATATCAAGAAATTTATACTGATCCTTCATATTGTGGACAAATAATAATAAATACATCTTCACATATTGGAAATTATGGTACAATAAATTCTGAACAGGAAAGTAATAATCTTCAAATAAATGGAGTAATTATTAATGAATATTCTGTTGTATATAGTAGATATAATGCAACTTCAAGTCTTGAAGATTATTTTTTAAAAAATAAAACTGTTGCAATTTGTGGTGTTGACACAAGAAAATTAGTAAAGTATGTTAGAGATAAGGGGGCAATGAATGCTATAATATCTAGTGAAAACTTAGATATTAATTTATTGAAACAAAAATTAAAAAAAGTTCCTTCAATGATTAACTTAGAATTATCTTCTCGAGTTACAACAAAAAAAGAATATATGTATGGTGATGAATCAGCAAAATATAAGGTTGCGGTTTTGGATTTAGGTTGTAAAAAGTCAATATTAAATAATTTTACTAATAGAAATGTGGTTTGTAAAGTATTTCCTGCTAAAACTAGTTTTAATAAAATGAATAAATGGAAGCCAAATGGATTTTTTATATCTAATGGACCTGGAGATCCTGCATCTATGGATTATGCAGTTGATGCAATTAAAAAGATATTGGATATTAATAAACCTTTATTTGGAATATGTTTAGGTCATCAGCTTATGGCAAGAGCTTGTGATATATCTACATTTAAGCTCCATAATGGACATCGTGGCATTAATCATCCAGTTAAAAATTTAGAAACTGGAAAATCAGAAATTACATCTCAAAACCATGGTTTTTCTGTTGATTATAATGAGGTTGATAAATCAAAAAATATAAAACTTACTCATGTAAATTTAAATGATAATTCAGTTGAAGGAACTAAAATAATTGGAAAAAAAGCTTTTTCTGTTCAGTATCATCCTGAGTCAGCTCCAGGTCCTAATGATTCAAGATATTTATTTGATAATTTTATTAGGTTTTTTTAATGAGCAAAATAACGGAAATTAAATGCAGACAAATTCTTGATTCTAGAGGAAATCCTACTGTAGAAGTAGATATTTTTTCAGGAAATATTATGGGTAGAGCTTCAGTACCTTCTGGAGCATCAACAGGTATAAATGAGGCAGTAGAATTAAGAGATAATGATAGTTCTAAATATTTAGGAAAATCTGTGAATAAAGCTGTTAAAAATGTTAATTCTCTAATATCAAAAAAAATAATTGGTATGGATTGTTTTGATCAAAATTTGATTGATAAAACATTAATTGAAATGGATGGAACAACTAATAAATCTAATTTAGGTGCAAATGCAATACTAGGTATTTCTCTTGCTTCAGCTCATTTGGCATCAAAAGTTAAATCAATTCCTTTATATAAGTATTTAGGAGGAAAATCTGCTTGTTATTTACCTGTACCTATGATGAATATTATTAATGGGGGATCTCACTCAGATGCTCCTATGGCATTTCAAGAGTTTATGATTAGACCTTTAGGTGCTCCTAGTTTTAAAGAAGCACTAAGATATGGGACTGAAATATTTCATTGTTTAAAGTCAATTTTAAAAATTAATAATTTAAGCATTGCGGTTGGTGATGAAGGTGGTTTTGCCCCTAATTTAAAAAATGGCACTGAAGAAGCAATAGAAACTATTATGCTATCTATTGAAAAGGCTGGTTATAAAGTTGGAGAAGAGGTTACTATTGCTATGGACTGTGCATCATCCGAGTTTTATAATAATGGAAAATACGATTATAGAAAATTTGAAGGAGATTCTGGTGAAGTTAGAAATTCAGAAGAGCAAGTAATTTATTTAAAGGAGTTAGTTGAGAAATATTCTATTGATAGTATTGAAGATGGTTGTGATGAAAATGATTGGGAAGGTTGGAAATTATTAACAAGTGAAATAGGTAATAAATGTCAGTTAGTTGGAGATGATTTGTTTGTGACTAATATTAAATATTTAAAGAAAGGTATTAGAGAAAAAAGTGCTAATTCTATATTAATTAAACCAAATCAAATAGGTACACTTTCTGAAACAATTTCAGCAATAAATTTGGCAAAAAAAGCAGGATGGACTACTATTATTTCTCATAGATCAGGTGAAACTGAGGATACTACAATTTCAGATATAGCTGTTGGTTTAACCGTTGGACAAATAAAAACCGGATCTCTTTCACGTTCAGATAGGGTAGCTAAATATAATCAGTTGTTGAGAATAGAAGAAGATTTAGGTATAAATGCAAAATATCTAAAAAATTAAAATTATATATTTGATTTATGATTTTAGACAATTTTAAAAAACTATTTAAGAATTTTTATTTTTTATTTTTTATTTTATCCATTTTATGGATGACATTTATTGATACAAATGGGTTTTATAATAGATATAGATTATCTAAAAAGTTATCAGATTTAGAATCACAAAAGGTATTTTATACTAATGAGATTGAACAAATTTTAATGGATAAAAAATCATTTGATAATAATGATGAACTTTTAGAAAAGTATGCACGTGAAAAATATTTGATGAAAAAAGAAAGTGAAGATATTTTTTATATAATTGAAGAATAAATTAATAAGTAAGCTATGGACATTAAAAGTGAAAAATTTCTTTTTAAATATTTAAATAATTATTCTCCAACAGGTTTTGAAACTTCTGGACAAAGAATATGGTTAGATTATATGAAACCTTACATTGATGAATATATATCAGATACATATGGAACAGTTGTTGGTGTAATTAATCCTAAATCTGAGTATAAAGTTGTTATAGAAGCTCATGCTGATGAAATTTCTTGGTTTGTAAATTACATTACAGATGATGGTTATATATATGTTATAAAAAATGGGGGTTCTGATCATCAGATAGCTCCGTCTAAAAGAGTTAATATATATACAGAAAGAGGTATTGTTAAAGGTGTTTTTGGTTGGCCTGCAATTCATGTTAGAGATTCAAAGACTGAAAAAAATCCATCTTTAGAAAATATATTTATTGATGTTGGTTGTGATTCAAAAAAGGAAATTGAAAAGCTTGGTATTCATGTTGGTTGTGTAATTACTTTTGAAGATGAATTAATTAATCTTAATAAAAATTATTTGACAGGAAGGGCTTTAGATAATAGAATGGGAGGATTTATGATAGCTGAGGTAGCTAAGAGGTTAAAAGAAAACAAAAAAAACTTAGACTTTGGTCTTTATATAGTTAATTCGGTACAAGAAGAAATTGGACTTAGAGGTGCTCAAATGATAGCTGAAAGAATAAATCCAGATGTTGCAATTGTTACGGATGTGACTCATGATACACAATCACCAATGTATAATAAAAAGAAAAGTGGTGATGTGAAAGCAGGAAAAGGTCCAGCTCTTACTTATGGTCCAGCGGTACAAAATAATTTATTAAAACTTTTAATTAAATCAGCAAAATCAAATAAAATTCCATATCAACTTATTGCAACATCACGACATACTGGAACAGATACTGATGCCTTTGCTTATTCTAATGATGGTGTTGCGTCTGCTTTGATTTCTTTACCATTAAAATATATGCATACAACTGTAGAAACCGTTCATAAAAAAGACGTTGAGAATTGTATAAAGCTAATATATGAATCTGTTTTAAATATCAAAAAAAATCAAGACTTTAGGTATATTAAATAGTTTTTTTACATACGTACCCTATACTTTCTAGGTCATTCCAAAAATTTGGATATGATTTATTAACTACCTCTGGATCTCTAATTATAAGTTCTAATTTTGATGATAATGATGCGAATGACATAGCTACTCTATGATCTTTATAGGTATTTATTATTAGTTTCTTTGGTAGTTTATTATTTCTTCTTTCAAGAATCCATTCATCATTTGCTTCATAAAAATTACATCCAATTTTTTTTAGTTCTTTTTTCATTGCTATTAGCCTATCAGTTTCTTTTATTTTTAGACTTTCAAGACCTTTCAATTTTAATTTAATTTTTTTAATGGCGGCAACAACTAAAATTGTCTGAGCTAAATCTGGACAATTTTTAAAATTTATTTCTTTAGTTGATTCTAAATTTGAATTTTTAATCAATAAAATTCCATCACTTTCAAATCTGGTATAAACCCCAATATTTTTCATGATATCAGCAATTATTTTATCACCTTGAAATGAGTTTTTTCTTAATCCAACCAATTTTAAAGTTCGTATATGATCATTAACGCTTACTATACTATACCAATAACTAGCTGCTGACCAATCAGCTTCTATTTTATAAGATCCACTTAAATATTTTTGATTGGTAATTTTAATTATATTTTTATTCCATTTGTATTTAATCCCAAAATTTTTCATCAGATTTAAAGTCATCTCTACATATGGTTTACTATAAAATGGCTGTACAATTTTAATTTCTATTCCATTTTTAAGTATAGGAGCAATTAATAGTAAAGAAGAAATGTATTGACTGCTTATATTTCCTTTAATTTGAATAGAATTAATTTTTTGATTTATTTTATTTCCTATATAAATAGGAGGGTATCCTTCGTTTTTTAAATATTTTATTTTTGCTCCTATTTTATTGAGTGCATCAACAAGAATAGCTATAGGTCTTTTTTCCATTCTATTAGATCCTATAATTTTAACATTATTTCTTTTTAATGATAAAAATGATGTTAAAAACCGCATTGTTGTACCTGCATCTTCAATATTCCAAATTGAATTTGGGTTTTTATTGAGTAAATTCTTTAAAATGATGGTATCATTTGCATTGGAAAGATTATTAATATTTATTTTTTCTTTAGATAAGGCTTGTATAATTAATAGTCTATTACTTTCACTTTTTGAAGAATTTAAAGTGATTCGATTATTTTTAAATTTATTAAACTTGACTATTAAATGTTCCATTAGATGCAACTATTATAATAATTTATACTTTCATTAATAACTAATTTATTTATATTATAATTATATCCACATTTGCCAATTTTTTCAATTAATGACATTTTTATCTTATTGTTAATATTTTTTTTGTCGTGAATTATGACTTCTAATATCGATTCAATTTTATTTTTATTAATAATATTGGGGTTGTATGTTTTGGTAATAAATTTTGTTATTAAGTCCAATTCATTTTTATCTAATGTATTAGAAGTATATGATATGTATGATTCACATATAATCCCAATTGCTATTGCTTCTCCATGCAATAAATAATTATTCTTGCTCATATATATTGACTCAATTCCATGTCCAACGGTATGTCCAAAATTTAAAATTTTTCTAATGCCATTTTCTAAAGGATCTTGTTTTACAATTGATGATTTTATTTTTATTGAATGTTTTACAATATCATTCCAATCATAGTTTTTCCAATTAGTATTTAATAATCTATAGAATTCATTTTTATCTTTAATTATACAATGTTTTATAACTTCAGAAAATCCAGATTTCAGTTCTCTTATAGGAAGAGATTTTAATAGTTTAGTATCTATAAATATTTTTTTTGGATTTAAAAATACACCTACATGGTTTTTTAATTCATTAAAATTAATTCCAAGTTTACCACCAACACTTGCATCTACTTGAGATAAAAGAGTTGTTGGAATATTTATGAAGTCAATTCCTCTCATGTAGGTAGCAGCAATAAAACCACCTAAATCAGAAATAACTCCTCCTCCTAAATTTATTAATAAAGATTTTCTATCAAATTTTAACTCAGAAAGTGAATTCCATACTTTAATACATGTTTTTATATTTTTTTCTTTTTCACCAGATTTGATTATTATAATAGAATAAGGAATTTTTAAAATTTTTTTTATAATTGGTAAGCAATGTTTATTAGAATTATTATCAACTAATATTCCAATTTTAGAATAATTGTTTTTTGATAAAAAATCTATGATGTTAGATTCAATATTTGAAATTGTAATATGACTGGGAATCATATCTTAATTTTATTCTTCTTCTTATGTATTACTTTATTTTGAGCATCAATAGAAGCTAAATGAATTAATTTATATAAATTTTTGATGAAGTTTTCATCTAAATTTTTATCTTTTGCCCAATTAATTCTTGATTTGGTTATTTCATTCCATCTCTTAACTTGAAATGAAGTTAGTTCTTGTTCTTTTTTAAATTCACCGATTTTTTCAACCAAATCAATTCTTTTAGCTAATACATCAATAATTTCTTTATCGACATCATCAATATGATCTCTTAATTCATTTAAAAGATGTTTATATGTATTGTTTTTCTCATTCTTATTTTTTGTTTTTAGTTTTTTGATCATACTAGATAAAACTTTTGGAGTTACTTGCTGTTTTGCATCACTCCATGCATTATCAGGATCAATATGGGATTCAATTATTAGTCCATCATAACCAAGATCTAATGCCTTTTGAGAGGTTTCTAGGATCATTTCTCTGTTTCCACATATATGAGAAGGGTCACATATTATAGGTAATTCTGGAATATTACTTTTTAAATCAATTGCTATATTCCAAAGAGGAGCATATCTGTATCTAGAACTACCCATAGTTGAAAATCCTCTATGGATGGCTCCTATTTTATTAATTCCAACTTTATTTATTCTTTCTATAGCCCCCATCCATAGTGAAAGATCAGGATTTATAGGATTTTTTATAAAAATTGGTGTATTTGTACCTTTAATTGCATCAGCAATCTCTTGTACAGAGAAAGGATTAAAAGTTCTATATGATTTGTGTTTGCAACTTCAACTGTAAATTTTATATCAAGCTCTTTTTTAATTTCAGAAATCCATTTTAATGCTTCTTCTCCATTCCCTTCAAAACTTCCTGGTCGAGTTCTAGGTTTCCAAACTCCAGCTCTCATAAGATTAATTCCATAAGATTTTAATTGTTTACATGTTTCAAATAATTGATCATAAGTTTCTGCGCTACAAGGCCCAGAGATAACTAATGGATTTTTTTCAATCTTCATCCAGTTATTAATCGGCTCAATGTTTAAGTTTTTGGACATTTCTATTATATTTTTACTAAAATCTACTGAAGGAATAAACAATAGTGAGTAAAACTAACAAAAACTTATTTAATAATACAAAATTGGCCTTTTCTAATAAAAGTGATGTTGAGCTAAAAAAAGCTTATTTTCTTTTTTCTATTTTGGATTATTCATTTTTGACGAAATTAGGAAATTTTTTTTTAATGCTGGTTTTAAAAATGCATTTGCCTTTAAAGAAAGTGATTAAAAAAACTATATTTAATCACTTTTGCGGTGGAGAAACATTAGATGAATGTAAAAAAACATTTCAAATACTTTCGAAGTATAATATTTTCGCAATGCCTGAGTATTCTGTTGAAGGCGAATCTACTATTAAAGGATTTGAAAATTATAAAAATGATTCAATTGAAATTATTAATTATTTAGGACAATTAAAACTTCCTTTTATAGCAATTAAGTGTAGTGGGCTAGTATCATTGGAAACATTAGAAAAGGTTTCTAATGGAGAAATGACTTATAGTAGCCTTGAATATAAAAATTTTTATCACAGGGTTAATGAATTGTGTGAATGTGCAATAAATAATAATGTTAAGATTTTAATTGATGCAGAAGAAAGTTGGATTCAAAAAGCTATTGATGATACGGCTTTTAATTTGATGAAAAAATATAATATAAAAACTGTTAATATATTTTTAACCTATCAATGTTATAAAATTGATACTCTTAAAAATATAGAAGAGAATTATAAAATTTCTCTTAGCAATAATTATAAGTTTGGAGTGAAATTAGTCAGAGGAGCATATATGGAAAAAGAAAGATCGAGAGCTAAGGAATTTAATTATTCTAGCCCTATTCATGTTTCTAAAAAAGAGACTGACAATGAATTTGATAATTCTGTTGAATATTGTATTAACAAAATAGATTATATATCTCTTTGGATAGGTAGTCATAATGAAAAATCTTGTATTAAATTAATCGAACTTTTAAATAGTAAAAAACTTTCTAAAAATGATGAAAGAGTTTGGTTTTCTCAGCTTTATGGAATGAGTGATAATATTTCTTTTACATTAGCCAATTTGGGTTATAATGTAATTAAATTAATTCCATTTGGTCCTATTGAGAAAACTATACCATATTTGATTCGTAGAGCTAATGAGAATAGTTCTGTGAAAGGTCAAAGTAACAGGCAATATACTTTGATAAAAAATGAAATAAATAGAAGAAAAGATTTAAATTAATACCATGAGCATAAGTGAACAAGAACATCAAAGAAGGCAATCTCTAGAAGATATTATTCAATTAGGTTTAAACCCATACCCTTCAGAAATATTTGTTATTAATTCATCATCAGAAGAAATTAAAAATAATTTTGATGAAAAAAAATCAAATTTTAATGAGGTTACAATTGCTGGTAGATTGATGTCAAGGAGAATAATGGGATCTGCTTCATTTGCAGAGATTCAAGATTCTAAGGGTAGAATTCAGATTTATGTTCGAAGAGATGATATATGTCCTTCTGAGGATAAAACTTTATATAATACATTATTTAAAAAGAAGTTAGATCTTGGAGACATAATAGGTATTGAAGGGTATGTTTTTCTTACAAAGATGGGAGAAATAACTATTCATGTTACCGATTTAAAAATATTGTCTAAATCAATTAGGCCCTTACCTGTAGTAAAAGAAGTTACTGATGATAAAGGTGATAAAACAACTTATGATGCATTTAGTAATAAGGAGTTAAAATATCGAAGAAGATATGTGGATTTAATAGTAAATCCTGAATCAAAAGATATTTTTATTAAAAGGTCTAAAATAATTAATGAAATAAGAAATATTTTAAATGAGAATAATTATTTAGAAGTTGAAACTCCAATTTTACAACCTATCTATGGTGGCGCATCTGCTAGACCATTTAAAACATATCATAATAGTTTGGATATACCTCTTTTTTTGAGAATAGCTAATGAATTATATTTAAAAAGACTTATTGTCGGAGGTTTTGATGGTGTTTTTGAATTTGGAAAAGATTTTAGAAATGAGGGAATGTCTAGATTTCATAATCCTGAATTTACTCAATGCGAGTTTTATGTTGCCTATAAAGATTATTTGTGGATGATGGATTTTGTTGAAGGTATGTTTAATAGAATTATTTTAAAAATAAATGATAGTTCTACAATTATATGTTCTGGAAATAAAATAAATTTTAAGACACCATGGAAGAGATATACTATGTATGGTGTGATTAAGAAATTTACAGGAATTGATGTATCAACAATGGATGTGAAAGAATTAATTAAAGTTTGTAAAAAATTTACAATTAAAGTTGATAAAAGTATGGGAAAGGGTAAAATTATTGATGAAATATTTGGTGTAAAATGTGAACCTAATTTAATTCAACCTACTTTTATAACTGATTATCCTATAGAGATGTCACCTTTAGCAAAAAAACATCGTTCTGAAGAAGGTTTAGTCGAAAGATTTGAATTAATCTGTAACGGTAAAGAAATTTGTAATGCTTTTTCTGAATTAAATGATCCACTTGATCAAAGAAAAAGATTTGAATATCAAGTAAAACTAGGTAATTTAGGAGATGATGAGGCAATGGTATTAGATGAAGATTACCTTACTGCATTAGAATATGGGATGCCTCCTACAGCCGGAATAGGAATTGGTATAGATAGATTAACTATGATATTAACTAATTCTGATTCAATTCAGGACGTTTTATTTTTTCCTCAAATGAAACCAGAAAATAATTAGAGATTATCAAAGAACCTACTTCTTTTTTCTAATTTCAAGTCTTGTAGAAGAGCTGATACTGCACTGATACTTAAATTATAAGACTGAAATCTACCAAAGGGAACCCAATTAAAACGTATTCTCCAACAATGAAGGTCTCTTGTTGCATTAATACTGGTTTGTGTTAACATTTTATTTTTAAAATCATATCCTGATCTCATTGATATTTTTGTTTTTTCTGATATGCTTATATCACCTGACATGGTAATTGTTTGAGTTATTATTGGATTATTATAACCTGTTTTTCTTCTATTAAGGTTATAACTCGCATTTATTGACCAAGGAACATTAAAATCTACGTATTCAGCTATATTAGAATTTATGTAATTAATTTCTCGTCTAGTGCCAAATCTAGATTCTTTTTCATCCTCTTCTTCAGGAGATTGAAAGTCTTTAGCAGAAAATCTCATACCAAGTGCCATATTAATAAATGCTAATGAACCTAAACCTTGATTATTCTTTATTGCCAGTTTATTAATCCTTCTCTGATATATTTGATTTGTTTCACTGATACTATCAAGCTTATAAGCATAAGGATCTATAGTTCCACTTAGACTTACATTGATTAATCTTTTAAAAAATGAAGTTCTTGTATTAAACCTAATAGGACTTAGTTGAAAAGAATCAGCTAAAAAATTATAATTTCCTGAAAAGGATAAATTTTCAAAGATTTTAATCTTTTTTGTTCCTGAAATTGTATCGTTTTCATCTATAACTTTCATTTCTAAATTATTTCCTATATAAAAATTTATAGATGCTGAACTTCCAATTCTAGGACTACCATATAGAAAATTTTCATATTTGCTAAGAAGTCTTGTTTCTCCTTCATTATTTATTTGAATATTTTCATAATATCCATATTTTTTTTGAGTAAAATCTGGACTGTAAGTCAGAGATATCTCAGGGGTTATTACATGTCTTATAGCTTTAATTTTTCCTTTTTTAAAGAAAACAGTACCATATATTCTTGTGGACAAAGATAGTGCAGTGTTATAAGACCATGCTCTTGAAAAACTGTTTGTAGTATCAATTTCTATACCATTTTCAACCTCATTATATGTATAATTTAATTTTTTAAGGTACCATATTTCATTATAATTAATACTTGGGCTAACAGTAAAAAATTTTAAAATATTAAAAGATGTAGAAATCGGTATTGTATGTTTTCCTCCAATTTTTGATCTATCAATTATTGTATTAATATTTTGCATATTAAAATCTACTTGTTTGTTAAATGAGTCTGATGAGTTTATAACATTGATTGAGTTTAAAGAACTAGAAGAAGAACCGTTAGTTAACTCAATTTTACCAGTAAATCTATGGCTTATGCTAATTTTTCCAAGAGCTGTTTTTCCCAATTTCCCCATATTTTTAAAGGGATAAATTCTGCTCATATTATAGCTTAGGTCTGGTAGAGTTAAATTAACCTTTTTATTTTGAACATTTTGAGAGTGTCTCAAGTTTGTGGAGATGTTAAATGGGGATCCCTTAAATGTTTTAGAGTATGAGATGCTAGAATTGAATTGAGCATTTATACTTTGATTGAAATTCGATTGTACTAAATTTTTATTTTGATTGTATGAGTTTGTTTGAAAGTTTACAGAAGATGAAAATCTACTTGATCTACCTTTTGAACTGGGAGTATGTGTCCAAGAAAATGAAAAATCATTTGATTCAAAAGGACTTTCTATTTCACCAGTTTTTGATTTATTATAATTAAATTTAAGACTTCCATTATATGCATATCTTTTTTTGTAATTTGTTGCAATCGTAGTACCATAACTTCCTTTTGAAAAAATATCTCCAGTTAATCTTAAATCAAAATAATCACTTACTGCAAAATAATAACCTCCTTCTCTAAGGTAAAAGCCTCTTCTTTTTTCTTCTCCGTAGCTAGGCATTATGATTCCAGAAACTGTTTCTTTTGGTTGTGGAAACATACCAAATATAAATCCTAATGGAGTTGGCACATTTCCAAATTTTAAATGAAATGGTCCGGATATAACTTTTTTTCCAGGAATAACTTTTAATTTTTTTGTTGCAATGTGAAAATGTGGATCTGCTAAGTTACAAGTAGTATATTTTGCATCATGAATATATAATTCATCTAATTCATTTTTTTTAACTTTTTTACCTTGCATATAGGCATCGTCAAGTTGAGTAACTATACCTGATATTATCGCTTTTTTAGAATTAAAATTGTATGTTATTTTATCTGTTTCATAAGATTGGTTATTTTCTGTAAAAATGGGTTTTCCTATTTTTAAACCAGTTGAATCTCTCATGAAGTTAGCATCGAGAGTTTGCTTATTCCAATCAATCATAATTTTATGAGCTTTTAAATTGATATTGCCATAATCAATACTAGAATTGCCATATAATTTTATTATTTGGGTCTTTAAATCATAATAAATTGAGTCTTTAGCATTATAATTGATAGTAGTTTCGATTTCACTATCGGATTTTAGTGAATCTAATTGTTTTGAAATTGTATCAGATTCATTAATAATGGTTGTGGAATTATTCTTAGTTTGACCAAATGTTAAGATTGGAAATAAAAAAAGAAAATATGTAATGATATATTTCAATTTTATTAATTTATTATTTTTTTTAATAATTTTAAAATCTAATGCAAATTTATCTTCAATAATGTTAATTATTAAAAAATGAGATATTTTAATACATTCATTTTATTAGTTTTTACACTCTTTTTAACTTCTTTTAACTCTAATTGCTATTCACAGTATAAGTTAAAAACTATAGTTATTGATCCTGGGCATGGTGGAAAAGACCCTGGTTCAATAGGAAAAAAATCATATGAAAAAAATATAACTTTACCTATTTCTTTAGAATTAGGTAGAATAATTAAAGAAAATTTACCCGGTATAAAAATAATATATACTAGAAATGATGATAGCTTTCCTTCTCTATATAAAAGAGCTGAAATAGCAAATAAAAATGATGCGGATTTATTTATTTCAATTCATTGTGATTCATTTTCAGATACTTCTGTAAATGGTTCTACAACTTTTCTTATGGGTTTAAGTAAATCTAATGCAAACTTTAATGTTGCAAAAAGAGAAAATTCTTCAATTTTTCTTGAAGAAAATTTTAAAGAAACATATAAAGATTTTAATCCAAACTCATCAGAATCTGTTATGTTGTTGAGTTTAACTCAAAAAGCAAAGATTGATAACAGTACAATTTTAGCAAATTTAATTGAGGAGCAGTTTTCAAAAAGAGTAGGAATTAGGTCAAGAGGTGTTAAGCAAGATGTCTTTCAAGTATTATGGAATACTACTATGCCAAGCATATTAATTGAAACGGGTTATATAACTAATTTAGAGGAAGAAAAGAAGTTGAATAACAAAACCCATCAAGTGTATATTGCATCAGCTATATTTAGAGCAATCAGGGACTATAAGAACTATTTAGAGTCAAATTAATTAGATTTGTTCTATGAATAAAGAAATTAAAGTTGGAATAATTGGCCTTGTTGGTCTTGTATTATTTTATTTAGGATCAAATTTTTTAAAAGGAATTGATTTTTTTTCTCCTGTAAAGCAATATTATGCTGTATATAATAATGTTGATGGTTTAGTTGTAGCTAATCCAGTAATTGTAAATGGATATTCAGTCGGAAGAGTTAGTAATATAAAAATACTTCAAAGTCAAAATAATAAGATATTAGTTACTATGGATATTGATGAAGATTTGATTATTTATAAATCTAGTGTTGCCACTTTAAGTAGCAATGATTTTTTAGGAAGTAAAGCTATAATTTTATCTATTCATGATGTATTAAACCCTCTAAATGAAGGAGACACAATAATTGCAGAAGTTGATAGAGGACTTTCTGAACTTTTAGAAAAAGCTACTCCAATAACAGATAATATAAGTATAACTATAAGTAGATTAAATGATTTACTTTTTAGTCTTAAAGGAAGTGGAGATATGATTTCAAATACTTTAGAAAACTTGAATGATGTTTTAACAAATTCCAATGAATTAATAGAATCTAATAAAAGTACGATAACTAATACTCTAAATAATCTCAATGATTTGTCTAAAGATTTATCTGAAAAAATTGAAAAAATAGATCCATTATTAGATGGCGCTCAAACAATCGTTAATAAATTAAATAGTGTAGATTTTGAAAATACATTTGATCAAATTGATATCTTGATAACTTCAATTAATGATGTTTTTGATGATATAGATTCTGGAAAAGGTACTTTATCAAAGTTATTGGCTGATGATTCTTTATATAATAATCTTAATAAAACTGCATTTGATCTTGATAAATTACTTTTTCATATTAATGAAAATCCAAAACATTTTTTTGCTCCATTAGGTAAGAGTAGAAAGAAAATCGAAAGAGATTTAAAAAAACAAAAGAAAATCAATTAGTATAGGTAATAATATAACCATCAATTTCTTCAACATTTAATAGGATTTTTTTTGATAATATTTTTCCATAAATATTAAATGAATTTTTTAATTCTATAATTTTTATATCATTTTTAAAGCTTAGAAATTCACCTTTAAGTTTATATAATGATTCTTTTGCAGTCCAATAGATTGTATTTTTTTTAGTATTTTTTTTTACTTTATTTAATTCTGATTTGCTTAAAAATTTATGATTAATTTTTAAAATTTTTTTTTGAATTTTTTCTATATCAATACCACATTTTTTTTCTTCATTTAGTATTCCTGCTACATAAGGAAATGAGTGTGATATAGAAATATTTTCAGTTCTATTTTTGAGGTACGGTTTTCCAGAATCGTTTTTTATTATACCATAATATCTAATATTAAATGATTTACATAAATTTTCAATTAATATTCTAGATGCATAAAATTCTTTTCGTTTAATAATATTTTTAATATTTGATTTTTCTTTTGTCATGTTTTGTAATGCAGATAATGACTCATTTATTTTCCATATAATAACTATAGAATTTTTATTTGGATAAATTGTTTTTATGATTCCCATTGAATTAATATAAAATTATTAAATAATTCTGTAATTTTTTTTTAAATTAATCATATTATGGAAAATATATATTCTGGAGATATTTCTAACAAGAAATTTAATTCTGTTTTTAGAGGTTATGATAAAAATGAGGTAAATAATTTCTTGCTTATATTGTCGAAAGAATTTGAAATTTTAGAGAAAGATATAATTCATTTAAAAGAAAAAATTTCTGATTATAAAAATGAATCTGATAAATTTCAAAATGTAGAAAGTTCTTTAATTTCAACTCTAAAAACAGCAGAAGATGCAAGTCTTAAAATAAATGATCAAGCTAAAAAGGATGCCGATTTGATTTTAAAGAATTCAGAATTGGAATGTGAGAAGACAATTAATAATGCAAATTTAAAGGCAGAGTCAGTTTTACATAAAGCAGAATTAGAAACAAAACAAATAATAAGTGATTCTAAAGAAGAAGTCTTAAAAATTAAAAAAGAATTTGAATCTTTAACAGCTTTAAAAAATAAATTTATTAATGAGTTAAAAAGTTTATCAAATTTAACTAATGATGCATTAAACAAATTTAATAATGATTCTAAATTTAATTATGATAATAAAATAGATGATTTAGAAAATTTTACTAATGGTTTATTAAATTCTGAAAATAATGATTCTGATGAAATTAATTCCGAGGAGAATTTGCCAAATAATGTAGAATTAGATATTGAGGTTAAAGAGGATGAGAATATTCGAGAGTTTAATGAAAGCGATGGATTGAATGTTATTATTGAGGAAGAAGATGCAGAAATTGATGATAAAGAAGAAAATATTAATGAGGAAGTAGATATAGATACTGAAGAAGAAGTTTTAGAAGAATTAGTTGAAAAAGTTGACTTGAATGATGAATTGAAAGATAATATACAGGATGAAGGTGAAGTTGAAGAGAAAAAAAATGAAAATAGTAGGGATTCTAAAGAGAATGATGAGTCAAAGAAAACAAATTCTTCATCTTTAGGAAATCAAAAATCATTTTTTGATACATTCGATGAAAATTAATAAATCACTGTTATCTCTTAATGGCTTGAAATTTAATTCAAAAATTGGTGTGTATGATTTTGAGAAGTTAAATGGTAATGAATTTATTATAAATATATCTTTGAATGTAGATAATAATAATTTTGATGATCATATTAAGAGGGCTTTAGATTATGAATCAGTTTATGGAACAATCGAATTAGTAATGAATAAATCTTTTAATCTTATTGAAACTGCTGCTTATGAAATATCAAAAAATATATATGTAGAATTTGATCAAATCAGTTCATGCACTATTGAGATTATTAAATTAAAACCAAAAATTAAAGGTGAAATAAACAATTCTACCTTTTTATTGGAAACAGAAAGAGAAATTAATGGATAAATCAAAATCTTTAAAAGAGTATATATCTAAAGCTAAAATCATCATTCAAGATGATAAAAAGTTGAAAGAACTTATTGATGATGTTCTTAAAAAATTACAGAAATTGTCAAATGATAAGAAAACAACAAAGAAACTAAATTCTTATCTACGTGTCTTTATAAGATTAGTAAATGCATATTCTTCTAGAAAATATACCTATGTTCCCTGGAAAACAATTACTCTAATTGTCGCTGGATTAATCTATTTTATTTATCCTATTGATCTTATACCTGACTTTATTCCTTTGGCTGGTCTGATAGATGATATAGCATTAATTGCATGGATATATGAGTCAATAGAAGAAGATATTGATAAATTTCTTGAGTGGGAAAATAATAGTTGATGAGAGTAGTAGTTCAAAGAGTTAAAGAAGCAAGTGTATCCGTTTCAGAAAAAATAATTGGACTAATTGATCATGGTTTAGTTGTATTTGTAAGTTTTGTTGATGATGATACCATGGATGATTTGGACTGGATGTCTAAAAAAATTATCAATCTTAGGATATTTAACGATGAAGATTATAAGATGAATAATAGTCTGTTAGATGTAGATGGGAATATTCTTTTGATAAGTCAGTTCACATTACACGCATCTACAAAGAAGGGTAATAGACCCTCATTTATAAAGGCAGCAAAGCCTGATTTTGCTAATGATATGTATCAAAAGTTTATAAGAATTTTAGAAGACAAATTTGGGAGTAGTATTCAGACTGGAGCATTTGGTGCAAATATGAAGGTATGCTTGGTTAATGATGGTCCAACAACTATAATTATTGACTCGAGGGATAGGGAGTAAGTCTACAATAAAGATGATATCTAATTTTTAAAATTTACTCTTTATTATTTTTTGCATTGTCAAACCCTGGACAAGGATAGTGAACAGTACCACCGCATAAGTTAGGATTAATATTAAAGATTTAACATCACCCATAGTCTCAGGAAGGTTTAGTGCAAGTGCTATACTCAATCCACCTCTTAGACCTCCCCATGTAATTATTTTTGCGGTATTTTTTTCGAAATTCTTGAACTGAGATAGTATTACAACAGGAATTGAAACTCCGATATATCTTGCAGCTACAACTATAAAAATTACTATAACCGAAATGATAATGTAAGTTAGATTAAAACTTTCGTAGAGAAGTATAATCTCTAGCCCTATGAGGATGAAAAGTATTGCGTTTAGAGTCTCGTCAAGCAAGTGCCAAAATTTATAAACGTAATCACCCATTGCCATTTCAGAAATACCATTAACACTATCTTCCTTAACATATTTGTTTAAGTAAAGACCTAGAATTACAACTCCTAGAGGACCTGATAGATGGAATCTAGTAGCTATAACTGAAACAAGCAAAACCATAGATAGTGTTATTAAAACTTCTAATTGTACATGTTCATTTTCTATATATCTTACAAGTTTTAATCCTAAATACCCAATTAATGCTCCAAGTGCTAAACCTCCAATTACTTCTGTGAAAAATAAAGAACCTATAGATTGAACTGTTATCGCATCTCCTGAAGTTTTAATTCCTAAAAGAGTAAGGAATACTACAACACCAATACCATCATTAAATAGTGACTCTCCTGCAATTCTTGTTTCAGTTTCTGGTGATAAATTCATTTTCTTTACAATGGATAATACGGCAATAGGATCGGTAGGAGCAATTAGTGAACCAAACAAAAGACAGTCTATGTATGTTATGTCTAATGAAGATAATCCAAATATTGGTTGGGATATCAAAAAGAAAGTAAGTCCTCCTACAACATATGTGGAAAATAAGACACCAAATGATGCAAGTAATAAAATGGTGATTTTGTCTTTTCTTAATTGATGAACATTAATTGAAATAGATCCAGCAAATAAAAAAAATGGTAGCATAACATTCAATAGAACAAAATTAAAATCAAAACTTTCTGTAATAGTATATGCTAGATTTAGCATAGATGGAAAAAAATATCCAATTAACAATATACTTATAGATAATGCTATAGCTAGTATCATAAGTCCTATGGTCATAGGAAGTTTTAGTATTCTTAAATTTATAATAGAAAATAGGGATGCGAGAATTAGAAGAATTGTACTTAATTCGAGAACATCAAATTTTTTATTCTCAATAAGCGAAAATGTTTGATTAACTTCTTCCATTTATAAAAATACTTTTAACTATTAATATTTTATGTTAAAATAGCTATAAATTTAGTAATGCTTATAAAAGAAGTTAGAAAATTTTTTTTGCAAAAATTAGGTTAGTTGTGAAACTCAGAAGAAAACTTGGATAAGTAGTTTCTGTCACACCCTTTTGGTTTCTTCTCGTATACATATCCCAGAAAAATTACAATAATTTTAATTTATCATTATCTAAATATGGTATTAAGTCATATTTATCAATTTGAGAGCAGAATTTAATATCTATTAAATTATCATTACTTGATAGTCTTTTTGCGTGAGAAGATTTTTTTATGATATTAAAAATATCATCTTTATTAGATTCATATAAATTTTTAGCTATTATAGTTGAATCGGATTCAGAAGTGTAGTTAGAGATAGATGAAATAATAGCTCCAGCAAATAAAGTATCTTCTAAATTAATAGATCCTTGCCATCCAGAACATAAGAGAAGAATATCATCACTTTGTTTATCTAAATAATTTACTATTGATGTTAGATTTAAGAAAGAACCAATTAAAGTCATTTTTGATTTTCTGGTTTTTAATATAGTTTTAGTCCCATTACTAGTAGCAATTGCAATTTTTTTATTTTTAAAATCTTTTTCTAAAATTTTAGAAGGAGAGTTACCAAAGTCAAATCCTTTAACTTTTTTTCCCATTCTTTCGGCCATAATCACATATCCTTTATTCTTATACCCTTTACATTCATCTAATGTCTCAATTGGTATTATTGAGGTAGCCTTTTTTGAAAAAAGTGTCACGATAGTACTTGTAGCTCTTAGTATATCTATTACTACTATTATTTTATTTGATAACTTATAATTTATAATGCTATTAGGAGTGTAGCATACCTCAATATTTTTCATATAAATGGAGTTTTTGATAATTTTCCTTCAATTTTTTTATTTCTTATTTCAATAAAAATAGATTTTTTGTAATCTATCTCACTAAATTTTATAAAACCTAAGCCAATAGTTTTACCTGTTGAAGGAGATATAGATCCACTTGTAACAGTTCCAATTTTGTTTCCGTTAGAATTAAATATTTTATATCCTGACCTTGGTATCCTTTTTTCTATTAATGTAAATCCAATTAATTTTTTTGAAGGATTATTTTCTCTGTCCGAATCAATGGTATTTTTACCAATATAATCTACATTTTTTTTACATATCCAGTCTAATCCAGCTTCTATGGGATTTATTTGATCATTAATATCACTTCCATGGAGACAGTATCCCATTTCTAATCTTAAAGTATCTCTAGCACCTAAACCTATTGGTTTAAGATTATATTTTTTGCCAACTTGAATTATTTTATTCCATAATTTTGTTGCGTCTTTATTACTTACATACAGTTCGAATCCACCAGCACCTGTATATCCTGTAGCAGAGATAATAATATTTTTTATGTTTGAAATTTTATCAATTATAAAATTATAAAATTTTATAGCTGATAAATCTGCATTAGAAATTGTATTTAGAAGAGAACTTGCTTTTGGCCCTTGTACTGCCAGTAAAGAAATACTATTTGATATATTTTCTATTTTAGCTTTATATGAATTATGTTTTTTTAGCCAATTAAGATCTTTTTTCATGTTGGATGCATTAACAACGAGCATGTATTTATTAATACTTAAACAATAGACAATTAAATCATCAATTATTCCACCATTTTCATTAGTAAGACTAGAGTACTGTGCATTTCCAACTTTTAATTTTTCTATATTATTAGATGTTATTTTTTGTAGGAATTTAATTGACTCAATTCCACTCACAATAAATTCTCCCATATGTGAAACGTCAAAAATTCCCACATTATTTCTAACACAATTATGTTCATCAGCGATGGAAGTATACCATATGGGCATATTATAACCAGCAAAAGGGACCATTTTGGCACCAGCAGATATATGATATTTTTCGTTTTGTAATTTTTTAGAATTCATATTTTTTCAAATATAATACTTAATGGATTTTATTATAATTAAGATAGTCTAAATGATTTCCTGTGATAGCTTGATATTCCAAATTTTTTTATAGCTTCTTTATGTTTTCTAGTTGGATAACCAAAGTTAGTTTCCCAAGAATAGATTCCAAATTTTTTTGCTTTATTAAACATAAAATTATCTCTATAGTTTTTTGCTATTATTGATGCTGCAGCAATACTTAGATATTTATTATCCCCTTGAATTATACAAGTGTGTTTAATTTTTTTGTAGGGTTTGAATTTATTACCATCTATAATTAGGTAATTAGGTTTTATTATTAATTTTTTTATTGCATTGTGCATTGCTAAAATTGATGCATTTAATATATTTATTTTATCTATTTTTTTATTATTGACAATTCCAATTGACCAATCGATAGCATTATTTTTAATTTCTATTTCTAATATTTTTCTTTTTTTTACACTAATTTTTTTTGAGTCTTTTATGTTATTATTTTTATAATTCTTAGGTAAAATAACTGCAGCAGCAATTACTGGACCTGCTAAACATCCACGACCTACTTCATCACATCCTGCCTCATAAATTTTTTCTTGATAAAAAGATTTTAACATTTTTTAATAATTAATATCATTTAATAAAACAATTATTTTTGAATCTTGTCGTCTAATATATTGTAATGGATAAGGTAACAAAAATTAATAAAATGAAAAAATCAATCCTATTAAGTCTATTAATTATGTTTTCTTTTTTTTCTCAGAATTTATTTTCACAGGATAGAAAAAAAATGAATGATGGTAGAAGAGAAAGAATGGAAATTGTGAAGAAAAGAATGGATAATAAAGATGTTAAAAAAAATCCTATAGAAATATTGCAATTAAATGAAAATCAAAAAAATGAGTTTCAAAAAATTCAAACAAAATATCGTGAATCTTTCAGTAATTCCAAAAATTTTTTAAAAAAGAAACGTTTAGAATTAGAACTTGAAAAAATGAATGAAAATTTTAATCAATCGAAGATTGATAACCTATTTGATGAAATTTCAATAATTGTAGCTGATATAAAAAAGATGACATTTAAAAAAGACAATGATATAAAATCGATTTTAAGTAAAGATCAGATAGTAATGTTTGAGAGGTTAACGAAAAGAAGAGAAATGATTGGAAAAAGAAATTAGTAATAGTTTAGTTTAATTGAATCAAGGTATGGTTAGTGATTTACAATCATATTAGTTTAGGTGAATTTTAACAACAATTCATTTCAAAAAGCCCGATTTCTCGGGCTTTTTTTATATTTGCAATCTGATGAAAATAGGTTCTCATATTAAAAAAAATTTATTTCTTTCATTCCCAATAATGCTTAGTCAGTTAGGACATATAACTGTGGGTGTAGTTGATAGTATAATGGTAGGTAAAATAGGAGTTACTCAATTAGCTGCTGTTTCATTATCCAATTCACTATTTGGATTTATTTTACTGTTTTGTATTGGTCTTTCTTACGGGATTACACCATTAATTTCATCAGCAAATAATAACCAGAAGTATATATCTAGAATTTTTTTTCATGGAATAATAATGAATATGATTTTTACAATCTTTTTGATTTTATTGGTTATTAATTTAAAAAATTATCTTTTGTTTCTGGGGCAGGATAGTGCGGTACTTAACTATACTTTTCCTTATTTAGATTTAATTTGTATATCATTAATTCCTTTAATTTTATTTCAAACATTTAAACAATTTATTGAAGGTTTGGGTTTTACCAAACCAGCAATGTATATATCAATTTTTTCAAATGTTATTAATATAATATTAAATTTCATTTTAATTTTTGGAATGTTTGGTTTTCCTCGTTTAGAAATCATTGGCGCAGCTTATGCTACATTAATAAGTAGAATATTGATGTTTATTTTGATTTTTTTCTATTGTTTAATAAGTAAGAGATTTAGTAAATACATTGTGAATGTTAAATTGTTATTTAATATAAGCTCTTTTAAAAAAATATTCAGCATAGGTTTTCCTTCTGGATTGCAGTACATTTTTGAAGTAGGGGCTTTCAGTGTGGCAACAATTATGATTGGTTCAATTGGAGCAAATGCTTTAGCTGCGCATCAGATTGCGTTAAATTTAGCAAGTATTACGTATATGATTGCTTCAGGAATAAGTTCTGCAGCAATGATTTCTTTGGGTTATTATTATGGTAAGAATGATATTTTAGAGCTTAGAAAATCAGGATATTCTAATTTTTATCTGGCCTTAATTTTAATGACTATTTCTGGTTTAATTTTTATTCTTTTTAGAAATTTATTGCCTCAGTTATATGTTAGTGATTTAGCTGTAATTGAAATAGCTTCCATTTTGCTTATTATTGCTGGACTATTTCAAATTCCTGATGGTATACAAGCTGTTGGATTAGGTGTTTTAAGAGGTATAAGAGACACTAAAATTCCCACTCTTGTTACATTTATTTCTTATTGGATATTTGCTATTCCATTATCTTATTTTCTTGGAATAATTTTAAACTTAGGTATTGTAGGAATATGGATAGGTTTATTTATTGGATTAACTCTTTCAGCTATTTTTCATGTCGCACGGTTTAATTATCTTACGATGATTAAAAATTAATTTATGAAAATTTTTACTCTTATATACTCTATTTATGGACTTATAGTTTTTTCATCTCTTTTTGCAATATTTTCTATTCCTTTTGTTCTTGGAATCTGGTTTAAAAGATTTGAAAAAATAGCATATTGGTTGCATCATGTTTTAGCTAGATTTTTCTTTGCTGCTATTTTTATTCCTATAAAAATTAAACTCGAAAAGGGGGTAAACTTAAAAAATCAATATGTGATAATTTCTAATCACTTTTCTTTTATAGATATACCAGCTATTGCTGCGTTAAATATTCCATTTAAGTTTATTGGTAAGATTGCAGTTAATAATATTCCTCTTTTAGGCTATATTTTTAAAAATCTTCATATTATGGTTGATCGAGAAGATAAGGAAAGTAAAAAACTAACTTATTTAAAATCATTTAAATCTATAGATGAAGGATACAGTATGGGAATTTTTCCTGAGGGCGGAATTAAAACAAAAAAAATTCCTCAATTAGCTCCTTTTAAAGATGGGGCTTTTATAATGGCTATTGAAAAACAAATCCCAATTCTTCCAGTTTCTTTATTGGATGCATATCAAATAATGAAAGGTTCATTTTTTATTTCGTGGAGTCCTTGTGAGATAGTTTGTCATCGACCAATTTCTCCAAAAGGATATACAAAAAGAGATTTAGAGAAGTTTAAAAATATATGCTATAATGTTTTACAAAATGAATTAAACAAATCTCATAATGAATAAGAAAGAATTTTTCAATTAGTTTATTCTATTAAAAAAACTAACTTTATATCACTATGTCTTCAACGAAATTTTTATATGGAAAAGATGCTCTTACTTCTGTTTCTGCATTGAAAATATCAAATGATGAACTGAAATGTGAAATAGGAAATGAAGAGATAAAAAAAATTAATACATCTAGAGAAATTATTAAGAATGTATTAGAATCTAATCAAATGGTTTATGGTATAAATACTGGTTTTGGAGCCTTGTGCAATACAGTTATTTCCAATAAAGATTCTAATTTATTACAGGAAAATTTATTAAAAAGCCATGCTGTTGGTGTAGGTCCCAATGTACCAACTGAAGTTTCTAAATTAATGTTAATAATTAAAGTTCATTCTTTATGTATGGGATTTTCAGGTATAAGGTTAGAAGTGATTCAAAGAATTTGTTGGCATATAGAAAATAATATAATTCCTATAGTTCCATCTCAAGGATCAGTTGGTGCATCTGGAGATTTGGCACCATTAGCTCATTTATTTCTCCCTTTGATTGGAGAAGGAAAAGTTTTGTATAAAGGAAGGGAGTTAGAGACTAATAAAGTTTTAAAAAAAGAGAAAAAATCACCATTTTCTCTTAAAGAAAAAGAAGGACTTGCTCTAATAAATGGAACTCAATTTATTTCTGCATATACCTGTTTGGCGTTAAATAAATTTAGAAATTGTCTTGAAAATGCTAATGTTATTTCTGCTATAACTTTAGAGAGCACATTGAGTTCAATATCTCCTTTTAAGAAAGATATTAATAATTTGAGACCACATAGAGGATCTTTGATTGTATCAAATAAAATGAGAGAATTGTTAGATAATTCACAAATTTTAGAATCACATAAAGATTGTGATAAAGTTCAGGATCCATATTCTATAAGATGTATACCGCAGGTTCATGGTGCAAGTTTGGATGCATATTTATACTTAGAAAATATTTTAAATATAGAATTAAATTCCGTTACTGATAATCCTATTGTTGTTGATAAAAATAATATTGTTAGTGGAGGTAATTTTCATGGTCAGCCTATTGCAATACCTATTGATTATAATGTTATAGCTGCATCAGAACTAGGTAATATTTCAGATAGACGTATTTATTTATTACTTAAAGGAAATGATGTAGTCCCTGAATTATTGGTTAATAATACAGGAATTAATTCAGGTTTTATGATTTTACAGTATACTACAGCAGCATTGGTAAGTGAAAATAAAAATTTATGTTTTCCTTCAAGTGCAGATTCTATAACTACTTCGCTTGGACAAGAAGATCATGTTAGTATGGGATCAATAGGTGCTGTTAAATTATTAAGAGTTCTAGATAATTTAGAAAAAATATTAGCTATTGAACTTATCTGTTCTGCTCAGGCATTTGATTTTCATAAACCTTTAAAATCGGGTATAAAAATTGACAAATGTCATGATTATATTCGTTCTAAGATTAATCATTGTAAAAAAGATAAAATTTTTACTTTGGATATAAATAACGCTATAGAAATTATTAGATCAAAAAAATTAGTTGAATTAACCTTTTAAATGTAATGGATGCATCATCATTTATTAAAAAATATGCTAATCATCCAAATTATTTTGCTCCTGTAGGTTCTAAATTAAATGCTAAGAGTTGGCAAACTGAAGCACCACTTAGAATGTTATTGAATAATTTAAATGAAGAGGTTGCTGAAGATCCCAGTAATTTAGTAGTATATGGTGGTTCTGGCCAAGCAGCTAGAGATACTGACTCTGTAAAAAAGATTATTGAATTATTACTTGAACTTGATAATAATGAGAGTTTATTAGTTCAGTCCGGAAAACCAGTAGGAAAGGTAAGGACTCATGAACAGGCTCCTAGAGTCTTGATTGCAAATTCTAATTTAGTTCCAGCATGGTCAACTTGGGAGCATTTTGAAAAACTAAAAAGTGATGGTTTGATGATGTTTGGACAAATGACAGCAGGAAGTTGGATATACATTGGTACTCAAGGCATTTTACAGGGAACTTATGAGACTTTTGTTTCTTGTGCTAAAAGACATTTTAATAATTCTTTATATGGTAAATTATTAGTTTCTGGAGGTTTAGGCGGTATGGGTGGTGCGCAGCCACTTGCAGCTACAATGTCTGGAGCAACTTTTTTAGGTGCTGATATTGATCCTTCTAGAATAGAAAAGAGGTTAGCAACTAAATATATTGATAAAATGACTTTTTCCTATGATGAGGCTAGAGATTGGATTTTAGATGCAAAGAAAAAGAAAAAAAATATTTCTGTTGGTTTAGTTAGTGATATTGGAGATCTCTTAGAAAAATTATTAGAAGATAATATAATTCCAGATATTTTAACTGATCAAACTTCTGCTCATGATCCAGTTCATGGATACATTCCTAATGGATTAAGTTTAAGTGAGGCAAATAATTTAAGAATAAAGGATCCAGTTCAATATAAGGAATTGTCACTTAAGAGTATGGCTAGACATGTTTCTTTTATGTTAAAAATGAAATCTTTGGGATCAATAACTTTTGATTATGGTAATAATTTAAGAGAATTTGCAAAACAGGGAGGTGAAAAAAACGCATTTCATTTTAATGGTTTTGTTCCTGAATACATAAGACCTCTATTCTGTGAGGGAAAAGGGCCTTTTAGATGGGTGGCTTTATCAGGAAATTCTGATGATATTTATGTGACTGATAAGGCTTTGATAGATGCTTTTCCTGAAAATAAAAATATGATTAGATGGTTAGAGAAAGCTAGGAAAAAAGTTAAATTTCAAGGTTTACCATCTCGTATTTGTTGGTTAGGAATGGGAGAAAGAGAAAAAGCTGGTTTAATATTTAATGATTTAGTTAAAAGTGGAAAAATATCTGCACCAATTGTTATTGGAAGAGATCATTTAGACTGTGGATCAGTAGCTTCTCCATATAGAGAAACAGAAGGGATGCTTGATGGATCTGATGCTGTTTCTGACTGGCCATTATTAAATTTAATGTCAAATACTGCTGGTGGAGCTACGTGGGTATCCTTCCATCATGGAGGGGGAGTTGGAATGGGTTATTCTCAACATGCTGGAATGGTAATACTAGTTGATGGTACAAAACGTGCTGAATCTTGTATTAAAAGGGTTCTCCACAATGATCCTGCTTTGGGAATTATAAGACATAGTGATGCTGGTTATGACAAAGCGAATAATAATTTAAAAAAGTTTAATCTAGATATATAATAATTGAAAACATTATTTGGACCATTTAGTCAAATTTTGACAATGTCAAACTTACCTCCTATGGGATCTATCTCAGATGAAGATCTTATTATCATTTATGATGGAGGGGTAATGATAGAAAATGAAACAATAATAGGTGTAGGAAAATTTCATGAAATAAAAAAACATTGTAATAATATTCATGAAATAGATTTTCCATGTGTATTGCTTCCTGGTTTTATTGATTGCCATACTCATATTTGTTATGCGGGTTCCAGATCAATAGAATATTCAAAAAAAAATGCAGGTGTTTCATATCAAAAAATATTAGCAGAAGGGGGAGGTATTTATGATACCATGGAAAAAACAAAATTAGCATCAGATGAAGAATTAATAAAAAATACCATTTCTAGATTAGAAAGACATTTTTTTGAAGGAGTTTTAACTTGTGAAATTAAGAGTGGTTATGGTATAGATTTTGATCAGGAAATTAGATTATTAAAAATCATCAATGAGATTAATCTTAATCATCCTTCTGATGTGATTTCAACATGCTTGGCTGCTCATGTACCACCTAATGATAGT
>LWDU01036310.1_pt1 | contig 33114 bp, 23 predicted proteins | sample 727161 | NCBI WGS metagenome assembly LWDU01 (sample SAMN04566230, study PRJNA314399) | hydrothermal vent metagenome | isolation source: deep sea hydrothermal plume seawater | place: Mexico: Gulf of California, Guaymas Basin | collected 2004-07-11 | reverse complement strand
CAGCCAGCCTTCGACTGGTGGCAGCGCATTCAGGAAGTCCGCGAACTTCACTCTCAGTGGAGAAACGCAGCCCCGGAAGCTGAGGGACTGAAGCGGATGTTTGAAGGCATGCGAAAGCGTGTCGAGCAGCTGGGTCAGCAGGTGGCACCAAACGGAAAGCTGAACTACTCACGACCGCTGGAAGTGCTGACCGGCTGGAAAGAGCAGCTGAAGACTCACGAGCGTGACCGTCTGGAACAGGAACGTCTGACGACCGAAGTGGATACACTGAATCGGGAAGCGGTCAGTGAACAACATCAGGTGGAAGCGACCGAAATTCGTCGTGGTGGAGTTCTGGCCAGGGCGGGTGTCCTGTCGCGAGACGAAATTCTGCAACAGCTGGAATGGCAGCAGCAGCGACTCACTCTGGAAGGGCTGCTGTCGACATCGCACGACGAGCTGAACGAAGTCGCGTTCTCTGAACCGGAAATGGCGGTCGCCGAAGACGACATTGCGAGGTTCGACCCGGCCCAGGGACGCCAATCGATTCAATTGCTGGAGTATGAACAAACCGAAGTCGAAGAAACTTTGAAGGGGCACCACGAAGAGCTCGGCAGCCTGAAGCAGGAAGTCAGATTGCTGGAAAGCAGCCGGGAATCGCAGGCGCACTATTTCCAGAAATCTCAGGCGGCCGCCGACATCTACAGTACCGCCGAAGAATGGCTGGCGCTGCAGATCGAAGAAGAAGCTGTGCAGACGATGCGTCGTCGTTTTGAAACAGACAACATCTCCGGCACTCTTACCACTGCATCGTCGTACATGCATCGGATTTCGTCGGGACGTTATCACAAAATCTGGGGACCGCTGGGCGAAAACTTCCTGTGCGTGGACGACGAATATGGTCGCACATTCCGAATCGAACAATTAAGCGGTGGAACGCGCGAACAGCTGTTCCTTGCGATCCGCTTTGCCCTGGTCCGCGAGTTTGCTCGTCGCGGTGTCGAACTGCCCGTCGTTATGGACGACCTGTTCGTCAACTTTGACGAAGAACGGACGGTGGCCGCCGTGGAATGCCTGATCGAAGTGGCCAACGAAGGTCAGCAGGTTCTGTTCTTCACCTGTCATCAGCACCTTGCAGAACTATTCAAAAAGAAGAATGTCGAGCCGCTGTGGCTGCCAGGGCACAGGGTTGCTTACGACCTTAACAAGCCTGAAGACGAAGCCGCCGCGTTTATCGGCACGGATGGCCTGCAGGCCAGAATCGATGCGGCCAGCGGCGGCACGGCTGAGGCAAGCGGACCAAAGAGCGGACGACTGTTTCATCCGAACGCCGACGAGCTGTTCGACGATGATCCCGGTGATGACCCAGTCGGTGCTGCTTTGGATGTTTCCGATACCGCAGCATTGAGCGGCCACGACGCACCGGCAGAAACTCAGCTGAAAAAGCAGGCCAGCGGATAGAGTTATGTTTACAACACCAGACGTTCGGCATCAAAGACGGGGCCTTCGACACAGGTGCGGCGGTAATCCCATGTCCCGTCGTCTTCTTTGACCTTCGTCACACAGCTGAAACAGGCGCCGAAGCCGCAGGCCATCGGTGTTTCCAGCGACAACCAGCACTTCACGGACGCGCCGCTGCAGACTTCGGCAACGGCTTTCATCATGGGTTCCGGGCCGCAACAATAAACCTCGACATCCTGTTCGTCGCCGTCCAGTTGTTGCTGCAGCAGTTCCGTCACGAATCCGTGATGGCCGTAACTGCCGTCGTCCGTGGCCACCTTAATCTGCAGATTGGGCAGCGCGAAGTCATCAAGGCCGGACAGGTAATCCTGCGAGCGGACTCCGTAACACAGCGTGACGGATTCCGGAAGTTTGGGTAGCTGCCGCTGTGGCGAACCGTACCGTTTTACGCCGAGTGATTCCGCGGCAACTGCCAGAAACGGAGTCTGGCCAATGCCGCCAGCCACGCAGATCAGGTGCCTGGCAGAAGGAACCGGGAAGCCGTTTCCCAGAGGCCCCCAGACTTCCACTGTGTCACCGACCTTCCAATCAGTCATCAGTGACGTAAGCTTGCCCACAACCACAAAACCGAATTCCACACCAACCGGACGTCCGTCTTCGTCAGTGTACGTGTCGTACAAAGCGAAGGGCCGTCCCAGTAACGGGTCACTGCCATCGGCGGGACGAATCATGAAGAACTGACCGGGTGTGATTTGCTGTGCCAGATCCGGCTGCCGCAGGCGGATGGCCCATGTGTCCTTGGCCATTTCCCGAATCCCGTCCACCACGGCAGTGTATTGCCGAGCAGAAAAGACCATTCCAGGAAGGCACGATTGTTCTGTGGGGTTCATAGATATTCAGTGTTGGTAGACGACCGACCGGAGACAGCGGATCAGCGATTTTAGCAGTACACGCCGGACTTGACCATCAGGCGGACACAGTTCGCGGCTGTGGATTGCGGTCACGGATTACGGTTTTCGACCGCAGGATGGGACCACCGTCCCATCGAGTGATCTGATTCAACTCGGGACAATGGTCCCAAGCTAAGTAGGCCGGATCCAGGAGCCTCAGCGACGCCGCTCCGGCGATGGGGTGATCAGAAAAGCGGGCTGACGATGCCGGAACAGCGCTTCGCTCGGTCCGGCCTACTTTTCTGCGAACGCTTCGGCTTGAAATGAAGAAGAAAGCGGCACTGTCGTCAATGAAGACGATCGCTTTCAGCCCAATTCGGCCAGGAACTGACCCATCTCGCCGGCGGCGTGATCGTCACCCTGCTGCTGAGCCTGCTGAATCCGGGCCAACTGCTGACCGGCCATCAGGAATGCGGGAACGTACGGTGATTCGTCGTCCATCAGGCGTTGCAGCAGGTCCAGGCTGCGACCGTGATCAGACTCTTTTTCCAGTTCCATGGCCAGCATGTACCTGAGCGTCTGATCGTTGGGATCGTCCGCCAGCATTGCTTCCAGTTTTTCTCTGCGTGAAGTCATTTGTGTTGAGACCGATTCCGTTACGGTGTTTCCTGATTGCCCGGGTGCGGCGTGGCCGCAACAGACTCGAGCTACTGGGCGGAACGCGATGGCCGGCTCCTATTTGTCGCTCCAAAGATGCGAACGCAGGACGGATCGTGATTCTTCCGGAAGTCTCTACGAAACGACGGTTCCGTCAGCAATCGTCTTTGGCCCGACAATGTGAAGATTAGGACCAATGGAGCAGTTTGCTCCTATGCTCACGTCGCCTTCAAGGACCACACCGGGCTTGATCACAGTGTCGGGTCCGATGGTCACAGCGACGTCGATTGACGTTTGCCGTGGATCGACAATCGTTACGCCGCTGAGCATCAGTTCGCTCAGGATATCGTCCTGAATGTGCTGTCGCACTTCGGCCAGCTGAATTCGATTGTTGACGCCGATGGCTTCCTGGATCGTCAGACTGCAACTGGCAGCGACATTGTGACCTTCGTCCATCAGAATCCGAGGACAGTCCGTCAGGTAGTATTCGGCCTGCACGTTGTTGGGCTGTAGTTTTCGCAGCGAACTCAGCAGCCGAGGGCCGTTGAAGGCATAGCAGCCAGTGTTGATTTCCGTGATTCGTCGCTGATCTTCGGTGGCATCCTTGTGTTCCACGATGCATTCAAAGTCGCCGGCGGCGTTTCGAACAACTCGTCCCAGACCCTCGTTATTCTTCGTGTCAGCCGTACCGATTACGCAGGCCGCATTGTGACCGGTCTGAGCGTCCAGCAGCGGCGTGTCTCCGGCCAGAATCAGCACAGAACCATCGTGGCCCTGCAGTTCGGACTCGGCCATCATGACCGCGTGACCGGTGCCGTTCTGTTCCACCTGTTCGGCGAACACCACATCGTCGTGGCCGGATAGCGCTGCACGAACCATCTCTGCCTTGTAACCGACAATGACGATCAGCTTTTCCACTCCCGCGGTGCGCGCGGCGTCCATTACGTATTCGATCATCAGCCGTCCACAGACCGGGTGCAGAACCTTCGGCGTTTCCGACTTCATTCGAGTGCTCCTGCCAGCGGCGAGGATCACAGCAACAGGAGCAATCATTGGGGATGTTCAACCTTCCTGATGGACAAACGTGCTGGCAGCGTTTTACGCTGACCTGTGGCCGCGGAGAACGCATTCCAGCCTGAAAAACCGGCATGCCCACGGGCCCGACGACCACATATTTTTGACAACTGCTCTAGTGCTTTGTCAAGTCTTGGTTTTGGGGTAGCCGAAGTCGCCAGACTTTGGACGACATAAAGAAAAACCTCCAGACTCTGGCGAGTTCGGCTACGGAACAACCCCTGTTCCAGCGAATGATTCCACCCCACTCCTGGGCTTTGACAAAGCTCTAATACTGCCAGCCCATGCGCCCAATGAAACCGGTGCTGGGAGAGAACTGCGAACCAAGGCCATAAGTGACGTCTCGATCAAAGACCCAGCCGCCTTCCATGAACCATGAATACATTCCTCCATCCATCCGGAGTCCCATCAGGATGCGGTAGTCTTCCAGTTCGACTTCGTCACGCGGAGGTCCTGGGGCAGTGTTGACTTCGTAGGCTTCCACGTGGTACTCGGCGGTCAGATACAACCATTTGGACCAGAGTGCTTCGTTGCCAAGGAACACGCTGATCGTTGTCTTTGGAAACATCAGCTGCCATTCCCAGTAATCATCTCGATAGGTCAGACCAGCATACGGAATCACTCGATCCCTGACACGGTCCCAGTAGCCAGCCCCCAGAACCATGCTCCAGTATTGATCAATCTGAAAAACAAACATGCCTCGGAAATCCAGCTGGTAGGCATTCGAGGACAACGAGTTTTCGAAATCCGAGTTGATTGACGGCGTGATTCCATAGCTGATACTGAAGGGCCCCGACTTCGGTGTCTCCAGTTCAAAGTCCCACCCCAGGCGATAAGCGTGGCCGGGAAGTCCGGGGAAACCCGGCAGAGCTGTGGGTCCATCCCACAGTCGTAAACGAAACTCGTTGGTCCAGGTCAACATCCAGCCGGGCATGAACGGCGCGGTGTACGCGAGGTCGTAATCAACATCAAACTGCTCGAAGTGGCCCGTGGCATTGCCTGTGACACTCGATCCAGGCATCAGGCTAATCTGCAGACTGTTTCGCCATCCCATCCGATACGGTTGAGGCCCGTTTGCACCGTACATGGTGAACGGAACCGGCTGTCCGTACGGACCGCCGCCATTAGGACTTCCATACGGTGTGTACGGAGCATAAGGAGCTGGTGGAAACTGTTGAGCTCCGGCAAACGGGTCCCCACCGATTGGCGGTGAAAATGCATTCCATGTGGAAGCGTCCGGCAGTGTCGGTGTACCGAGAGAATTCTGACCCACAATGCCTGTTTGTGCCGGTGCAACGGAACCACCGGACAGTGGTCCGGATCCGGATTGCGGGCTGGCGCCCTGAGGCAACGGGACACCGCCTGATTGTGCGCGAAAGACCGTCTGCACGGAGGCAGAACGATAAATCGTTGGCTGACCAGTTCGACCTGGGTTTCCCGCAGGGTCGAACAGGCCGGCATCCGCAGAACCGGCGAAAATCAGGAAGGCAGTTGTGGACAGCCACAAGTGAATTGGTTTCACGTGAGCATCCTGCAAAAAAACCAAATGAGCCCCGTTGATCACATACTCGTGATCGGTGGGTGCTGCAAACTCGCGGACAAACCGACGAATGAGTCACAGCTTGAGGGAAGTTTCGGGAATTTCCGGAAATCGGCGGAACACGTCAACAGCAACTCACCGAACGGCGTCGGGCGTTATTCGGCCGCGGCGTTCGTATACGTTCGGCGATTTTTGCCGTTACCGCACCCAGTGCGGCGATTTCGGAAGGCATCATCACTCAACGATGCAGCTCAAGATGCCTGCAATTTCGTTGGAACTGGGCTATCATGCCAGAAAAGGAGTTCTTGCGTTTTTTCACGCACCCCGGGCGGAGCAATGGTCAAAACCAGTCGCATCACGGCAGCTGAATTCACTGCCAACAACGAACTTCACGAAGGTCGAATTGTGCTCATGCAGGCACCCGATGATCCACACGGAACCACCGTGCTGAATCTGTCTCGCGCACTGGCAGAATGGTTTCACAGTCGTATGGATGAGCATGTCGGGTACGCGTGCCACGAAATCGGTGTGAAGGTGTCGGCGGACCCCGATACAGTGTACTGCCCCGCGATCACTTACTTCGATTCCGGCCCTCCATTCGGCGAATCTGACAAGACCATCGCCGATCAGGTGCCTCGTCTGGTGATTGACGTCGCATCAACAAATGATCGGCGGCAGGAGATGCGAACCAGAAGCCTTGGTTACATGAAACTGGGCGTCGAAACGATCTGGATCCCCGATCCCTACAAAAAGGAAATCCAGGTCATCAGTAAAAAATCCCACACGCTGGCTTTGGGAGATTGGCAGACTCTGGAAGGCAGCGCCACCCTGCCCCATTTCCAGATCAAAGTGGCCGACGTCTTTGCTCAGCCCACGTGGTGGACAGGGTCAGTCGGCGGGACGTAGCGATGATGATCGTACAGGAGCGGCGTTGTGACGTTGTTGATCAACAAAGGCCACCCGCCCTCGCTGCTCACCGCACCACACATCGGAAGTTCTTCCTCTGCGCCCTCCTGTTCCAACAGACCGGCACTCAGGTACGCTCACTTGCCTTCCGCCTGCCACTTTTTCATCAAAGCGATGTTATCCAGAATGATTTGAAGGTGCGCCGGATCCTGTTTTCTGGCCCGCAAGCCGTCCACATAGACCTTCATGTCACTGTCGTACATCAGGGCTGTTTCCGGCTGACGACCGAGATCGTTTGTTTCGTCCATCCAGCGGTCAAGCCTGTGTCGCAATTCGGTGAGTGTCTTCGCGTGCTGCGGGTTGTCGGCCAGATTATTCAATTCGTGCGGATCTACCTGCAGGTCGTACAGTTCCTCCGGTGCTCGCACTGCACTGAACAACAACTTTTTGTGCACATCATTCAGCGTGCCGGCCTCATTGGCCGCCCGCAAGGCAACAAGGATCGATTTTTTGTCCTTGTAAGCGCACGGCTGCAGGAGGGGACGTTCGGGCAGAAAGTTGCGGATGTATTTGAAGCGATCCGTTCTCACGCAGCGAAGATGTTCGACCGTTTCGTCACACCGATCGCGGGCAGAGAAGACTGCGTCCCGTGACTCATAGTCTTTCGCCAGTATATCGCGGCCCTGCATGTAACCCGGAATTTCAAGTCCTGCCAGTCCCAGAGACAACGGACCAATGTCGATATGTTCGACCAGGTCCGATCGTGTGCGGCCGGCTTCAATTCCCGGTCCGGCGATGACCAGCGGAACATGAATGCCTTCGTCGTACAGGAACTGCTTACCTCGAGCATGGCTGATGCCGTGATCCGTCATGAACAGAATGATCGTATTTTCAAGTTCACCTTCGTCCTTCAATCGCTCAACAACTTCACCCACCAGACGGTCGGTGTATCGACAACAGTCCAGATATGCCGCCCAGTCGGCCAGCAATACGGGATCGTTGGGATAGTACGGTGGCAGTGTCACCTTGCTTATTGGCGTGGCTGCTCCGAAGATCTCAGCACATCTGGCTTGAAATTTTGCGGCCGATTCCATGCTGCCACCGCGCCGCTTTGCGCCAGGCGTCTGAATCTGAGCAAAAAACGGCTGACCCGGTTTACGGTCACTCCAGTCATTGCCGTCATAAATTGATGCGTCCCATTCGAAGTTGTAGTCACTTTTGCCAAAACGCCCCTTCCTTGTGTTTGGCCAGCCGCCCAGTGACGTGTGGTAGCCCGCGTCCTGGAAGATCTTCGGAACGGTCACGATCCCATCGGGAAGGTGGATCTTCCGGGCGCCACGCCCACTGCGATGGTGATGAGCACCGATGCTGGTTTGATACATGCCTGTGATAAAGGCAGATCGGCATGTGGAACACACGGGTGCCGTGACATACGCGTTCGTAAAACGCACTCCATTGGCCGCCAGCCGATCCACGTTCGGCGTTTCAATTGCCGTTTCACCGTAACACGAAAAGTGGGCCGACATATCGTCAACGATGATCCACACGATGTTTGGGCGAACGGCTGCGGCGAACGTTGGCTGTAACGCAGCACACGACAGAAACAGAACTGCGAGAACTCGGAATATCATCGGGAAAGGCTTTCAGATTTGCGGTTGATAATGGCACGCAAGGTGGAAGGTGCCGCTTCGGTAACCCGATGCGGATCTACCAACGTCACACGCAACAGTCCGCGTCGCGGAACATGATTACTTAGGGTATGAACAGAAATTCGTTGGAATTCAACAGGCCTCGGCACAGACTCACGAGGCCGAATTCTTTGGCAAATCGTGCGGCATCAGACGCTTCGTCGATGTCTGCGTTTCGTCCGAAACACAATAGATACGCCAGCTGAACCTGTTCCGCCAGCGAATCATTCTGTTTCTTCAGACGTTTCGACAGCGTTTCCGACTGCTGCACCACAAACGTACTGTTGAGCAGATTTAATGCCTGCAGTGGAGTCGTGGACCGGCTGCGTTTGGAAATCACCTGACTGGCATCCGGACAGTCGAAGGCACCAAAAACTGATTCCCGTTCCTGACGGATTTTGGTCATGTAGACCATGCGGCGGAAGTCGTCGGGACCGTAATCGACCTTGGGAAAGAAGTGTCGGACATTCTCCATTTCCACTTCAAACCCACTGAAACCGGGACCACCCATCTTTGGATTCAACGCACCGCTGACGGCCACAATACTGTCGCGAATCGCTTCGGCTTCCAGTCGCCGTGGAGGAAACCGCCACAGCAATCGTGTGGCGGCATCAATCCTGACCGCGTCTGCCTGCGGAACGCTGGACTGCTGCCAGGCATTGGAGGTCAGAATCAAACGCTGGATGTGCTTCAGTGACCAACCGCTGCGGACGAGTTCGCTGGCCAGCCAGTCAAGCAATTCCGGATGGCTGGGAGCCGTCCCATTCCTGCCAAAGTCGTTCGGCGTGTCGACAATTCCTGTGCCGAAGTGATGCTGCCAGATGCGATTCACGATCACTCGCGCCGTCAGCGGGTTATCCGGCTCCGTCAACCATTCCGCAAATCGCTGTCGACGCTGCTGTTCGGGCGAAGTCTTGTCCAGTCCCAGCGAACCAATCACTTCCAGCGTATCTGGAACAACCTCCTCGCGCTTCGCCAAAGGTTCGCCTCGGTACAGCCGATGAGTCGGTCCGGGCTGACTAAACGTACCCGCGTACACGGTCGTCGCGGCAGCAAGCTGGTCTTTTTCTTTGCTGAGGCTCAGCAGTTCCTGCAACCATGCCGTGCCTTGTCTGGCCCGATCAGGGGCGGCCGCCGCAAAGTCGTACACCGGCTCCGCAGTGGTCACTCCTTTGAATGGCAGGCGGTCCGTCGAGCTGGCAATGGGCATCCACGTTCGGCCGTCGGCGGACGATTCGATGACGTAATCGGTTGCCAGTCGATCTTTGTAGCGGCCCGAACGGTCTCGGCCCCATTCGATCCGGTCGATGTTAACCGTGGCGGCAAATTCCAGCTGTACCCAGCCGGCACCGGCTTCGTTGGAGATCCAGCTGTGGCTGTTGCCCGTCTTGCCGTCGTTGATGTGTTCCAGTTTGTGAATTTCGTAACCTGGCAGATTGCTCGACGACGTCGCCTTCGTGCCCTGCGCTGAGAGTGCGACGTTGTGATCACCGCTCCACACTTCCAGCTCGTCGATACACGGCTGACTGCTGTTAGTGGCTCGGATGGTCAACCTCACGAACTTTGCCGGAACCGCTTCGAATTGCTCGACATTAAGCCGTGCGTTGACCGCTGGTCGCAGCGACGGGTCCGCAGCTTTCGGTGCGAATTCGACCAGCTGTTTTCGGAGGGTGGCGATGTGCCGTTCTAATTGAGCGATCTGTTCCTGAGCCTCGGCAGACAGCGGCAGCCTGCGGTCGGCGTGATTGACTCCCGCAAACACTGCCTGTATCGAATAGAAGTCGCGCTGCGTGATCGGGTCAAACTTGTGGTTGTGGCAACGAGCACATCCCAGAGTCAGCCCCATGAATGTAGTGCCGGTCACGTTAATCAGATCTGATAACTCATCCTGACGCTGCATCAATGCCAGGTTGGGGTCCTGGCCTTTCACGAGGTCGTGCGGCCCCGAAACCAGAAATCCCGTGGCGATATCGGCCCCCAGCGCGTCACCGACAATTTGTTCGCGGATGAAGCGGTCATACGGCAGGTCGTCGTTGAACGCCTTGATCACATAGTCACGGAAATGCCACGCGTTCGGGCGTTCGCGATTCGTTTCAAAACCGTGAGTTTCCCCAAATCGAATAATGTCCAGCCAGTGCTGTGCCCAACGTTCGCCGTAACGAGGACTGTCGAGAACTTCGTCGATCATCTGTCGCCACGCGTTCTTTGAACCGGGTGACAACTTTGCAACCGCGGCGTCGAGCTGTGCCGGAGTTGGTGGCAGTCCATGCATGACCAGAAACAGACGGCGGACAAGTATTGCCGCCGCGGCAGGGTCCGAAGGTTGAACGTCCTCGTTGCGTAACCGATCCAGAATAAACGCATCGACGGGATTCACTGCGCCTTCGATGTCCGGTACATCCGGTCTCTTCACGTCCTGAAATGACCAGTGATCCGTCGTGAGTTTCTCTGCGCCGGACAACTCGGCCGGCATTTGTGCTCCGGCGTCGATCCATTTTTTCAGCCAGCCAATTTGTTCCGCCGACAGGCGATCGTCTTCCGGTGGCATGATCAGCTTCGGATCGGTTCCCAAGACCAGCTGTATCAGATGACTCGCGCCACTGTCACCCGGCACAATCGCCGGTTCTCCCGAGCCCCCACCTCGCAGCAAATTGGCTCGCCGATCCAGCCGCAAACCCGATTCCTGAGACTCCGGCCCGTGACAGTCGAAGCAATGCGCTTCCAGTATCGGGGCGATGTGAGTCAGGTAGTCGACCTGCGAATCGGCTGACTGTTTTTCGGAAACAGTCAACGCGATCAGCAGCAGACTGAAAAATTCAAGCATGGCTTTGGCACTTGTTGTGTTGCAGGCGTCCCGCCTGCAACAGCAGCCGAGACGGCCGCACTACAATTCTTCACGACCCCGGTTCTTAGCCATAACAAAACAGTAGGTTGCTGGGTCTGTGTACGGCAGATGGAAGTCTACTCTCAAAGTCCGGGAGTTCCAATTCTTCCGTGCAAACACCTTCGTTGTGGCAGCACGAAACAGGTATTCAACCCGTCCGGTCGGAAGGCAATCCTGCCCCACGTGGCACTTCCAGGCGGCGCTGACTCAGTGAGGTGCGGCAGAGCCTGCACACGCGAGTTCCCGCAGGTTCGCGGCCAGCACAGGCTGCGGGCACGACCACACGAGAAAAAACATACTTTCCCGCACAGCACGTTCGGCCGGATGCCCGGATACATATCCCGCGCCTTTCGTCGCTGCCAGCCAGGACTGAGCTGATCGCAGCACCAACGAATTTGCCTGGCGGCGAAGTTGTTCCACGGCTGCAGAACCGGCCGGATGATCTCCCGTCGCCGCAAGTCGAAGCTCGGCTGTCAGCTGATCGCACTCCGCCTGCAGCGGCGTCACAAACTCCTGCAGATCGGGTCGGCGCTGCATTTCTTCGGTCAGAGATCGCAGGCTTCCTGCCGTGGCTCCAATGGCCAGGGCTGACGTACCCAGCGAACCGGCTCCGCCTCCGGTCCCGCGCTGCATGACCTGTTCGATCGGTCCGTGCAGCAGCTGCCCCTGGTCGACAACAACGTTGTTAAGCTTAACGGCACCGGTCTGAGAAGCGTTCAACGCCATCAATTCCACCGGCGGCTGCACCGTCAGACCGGGGGCGTCCGTCGGTATCGCCGCCAATAGTTGGCGACCATCCGCAAGAGTTCCGCCGGTAATAAGATAGTCCGCCTGAGTGACACCAGTGGCCCACGGTACGATTCCGTTCAGCACAAATCCGTCGGCTGTTTCACTGGCCTGCACCAGCGGTGTCTTCAGGTGTTGTCCGGACGTCGTCAGATGCGAAATCCCGACCGTCGCGAAGATGTCACCTGACAGCAGCCCCGGCAGTAATCTCTGCTTTGCTGCCTCGTTGTCTGTCGTGGCAATCCGCCGCACAGCCGCACTGCGCTGAGTCAGAATGAACGTTGACACCAGACACGCAGAAGACAGCAGACGAAGACCTTCCAGCTGATCGACGGGTTCAAGGTCCAGGCCACCCCATGCGACAGGCAGGTCCCATGACATCACACCGGCGTCAGCCATACCCCTCAGCTGTTCTGCGGGCCATGCGTCTGTTCGATCATCGCAGACCTGCTGCTGAAGATTCGTCAGTAGTGAGGTGAAGCTTTCTGCTGCAAACAGGCTCATAGTTTACGTCGCGATCGAAGACCGTTGTTGTGCCAATTCCATCATGAAGTTTTGAACTCGATTGGCAGTTTCGCTGCCGTTGGGAGCGAGCCCGGCCATAATCATGGCGTCGGCGTACAGCTGTTGTCCACACGTCCGGACAAACCCGGCGTTGTCATCGTTGACTGAAATTTCACACAGCCGACTGATCAATGTCGCCCTGGGATTGATTTCCAGAATCATTTTTGACATTTCAAAGTCCGGCATGTTGACCTGCAGGACTTTCTGCATCGTCGTACTTTGTGCTCCTTTTGCGTTCACAAGACAACAAGCGCTTTCGGTCAGCCGTTCCGACTTTTTGACGTCTTCGACCTGGTCACCCAGGACTTCTTTGATGAGCTTCAGGACGGTGTCAAACCCCTGAGGCACGTCGGTGTCGTCGTCCGACGTATCTTTCTTCTTGTCGTCGTCAGATTCGGAATCAGAGGACTCACTGCCAGGCAGTTTGAGGTCCGCAGAATCGATCGATACCAAATCCCAATCTTCAAAGCTGCCGAGTGTCGACAGTACGTACTCATCGACAGGATCGATCAGCACCAGAACTTCAAGATTTCTCTCGCGGAAAATCTCCAGGTTGGGATCTCGCAATACGGCTGCCATATCGGCTCCGTTTGCGAAGTAAATCTGTTTCTGATCGTCGCCCGCACGTTCGCAGTACCCCGCCAAAGACGCCAGGCCATCTTCTGCGGTGCTGTTGGTGGACTGAAATCGCAGCAGCTTTGCCAGTCGGTCGCGATGGTCAAAATCTGAGCCAATGCCTTCACGCAGGATCGAACCATACTCACCGTAGAATTTCGCGTATTTTTCGGCATCGTCGCCGGCAATCCCATCCAGATGATCAAGAACCTTCTTCGTAATCACTTTCTGCATCTTGCGAAAAACCGTATTGTCCTGCAGTGCTTCGCGAGACACGTTCAGTGGCAGGTCTTCGGAATCAACGATGCCGCGTAGAAAACGCAGGTAGTCCGGAATCAGATCCCGGTTGTCGTTCTGAACAAGAATTCGTTTGGCACACAGATGCAGTCCGTGTTCTGCGCGTCCAAATCCCATCCGTTCCAGATTACTGTCGGGACAATACAGAATGCAGTGGAATTGAAACGGTGAATCGGCCGTCAGGTGCAGATGCCACAACGCCTTCTGACCAGGAAAATGCGTCAGGTATTCATAGAAATTCTGATACTGTTCGTCGGTGACCGTACTCTTCGGCTCGACCCAGATCGGTGGCTGGTCGTTGATGTGCTCGCCGTCAACCATGATTGCATGCGGCACAAACGTGGAGTATTTCTTCAGGATGTACTTCAGACGCGATGTGTCTGTGAATTCTGTCAGGTCTTTCTTCAGGTGCAGTCGCACTTCTGTGCCCCGAGGTAACGCTTCCTCCGGTTCGCCAATTGTGAAGGCCCCATCACCGGTAGACTCCCAGATCCAGCCGGACTCCTCGGTCCAGCTTCGGGTGCGAACTTCGACGCGTTCTGAAACCATGAACGACGAGTAAAAGCCGACCCCAAACTGTCCGATCAGCGAGACGTCGTCCTTGTTCTCAGCCTTTTTCAGGTTTTGGAGAAATTCCAGTGAGCCGCTGTGCGCGATCGTCCCCAGATTCTGAACAAGTTCGTCCCGCGTCATACCGACACCGTTGTCGCGGATCGTGAGAAGATTCTCGTCCGCTTTCGGCTCGATCGTGATCGTCAGATCTGACGCATCGATGGCAGAGTCGGTCAGCGCCGCGTGACGGAGCTTGTCGAGCGCGTCTGACGCATTTGAAACCAATTCGCGAATGGTGATTTCGCGGTTCTGATAAAGTGATTCGGACAGCAAGTGCAGCAAACGACTGATTTCAGCCTGAAATGTAAACTGCTCTTTAGCACTTTCTACGGTCATGTGAGGCACTCCGGAAACGAAAATTTAAGCCGTGTATTGTTGTTGTGAGTCGCCGCCCGCCCGAGGCTGCCGCCCCCACAGGGAAACGGGCGGACTCTTTACTCGACGTCGTCATGTGGTTGAGCAACTGCGGGCTCGTCCGGGACAGACGATTCATCCACAACAGGTCGCTTTTTAAGGATCCACAGATTCATCGTGGATTTTCGCCAGCAATCATCGATTTTCCAGGGGTCAGAGCCAGAAAATTCAAAGTGTTCCGGGGTTCTCAGAATCATGGTCGCGTCATCGGACGTTGTTCTCGGCTTTGCGAGCCGAACAAGTGCTTTTCCCAGCACATCGTGGGGCGCCAGCAGCGGGCACTGATCGTACGGTGGATCGAAGAACAGCAGATCGTATGGAAAACACTCGTCAGCACCCTTGGGGCAAAATGACGTTCGATGAATGTTGGTTTTCCAGCAAACCGTCGGTTTCTCAGGGGCAATGGTGGCGACATTGTCGGTCAGCGATTTGTGAATGGCTGGATCGCCTTCAATGAACACACACGATTTTGCACCACGACTTAATGATTCCATACCCATCGTGCCCACACCAGAAAAGATGTCAGCCACGCGCGCATCAGGGACCAGAGGCGCAATGCGATCAAATACGATCTGACGTATGCGATCGGTGTAGGGGCGAGTCGTATTCCCGTGTGGGATTTTTAGGATCCGGCGACGGAACTCGCCGCCAATAATTCGAAGTGTCATTGCATCCGATGCGAGTTTGTGGTGTTCATGCGTACAGTAACCTTGTGTTTTCTTGACACAACGACGGCCTGAATGGGCGAGGTTAGTGAGAAACTGACGGTTTCCAAAGCAAAATGGTGTCTGCAATCAACAAACCCAGCAAATTGTGGATTTGTGGCCCTGGATAACATTGACATGTTGTGTGGCTCCCTTAATCTCCCCTCAACACATGTTTTTCCCTCGCAACATAGCTGATTGTGGCATTGTGAGGTTCACTTGAGCAGCCCATAAGGAGTTCTCCGCCGATGGCAAAGGACAAACCCCTCTCAAAATCTGAAATCCTGAATGCACTTGCTGAAAAAACCGAGCAGAGCCGCAAAGAGGTTAGTGCAGTCCTGGATGCATTAGAGGGCTTGATTGAAGAAAACCTGACACAAGGCAGTGGGATCTTCAATCTCCCAGGCCTGATGAAAATCTATGTTCACAGGAAAAAAGCGACTCCGGAGCGAGAAGGTCGCAACCCAGCGACCGGTGAAACCATCACTATCAAGGCAAAACCAGCTTCAAACGTGGTCAAGGTACGACCTCTGAAGAAGCTGAAAGAAATGATCTCCAGCTAACCCTCTGCACAAGGGCATTTGACGTTCAAATGCTCCTGGCAGTGGACATGCAAGACACGTTGTCTCGATTTCGTGCTGTTCGGCTGGTTGACCGGGTGAGGACTCACCCTAAAATGTACTTATCAACGGAATTTCCGTCGGTGCGTTTTTCTTCCGAACCTGATCGCTCGAATGGCATCTTTCAATCAGTGAGAGGAACGTTGATCCCTGGAGCCGCGCTAAGGGCGTGAGATGTTAGTTCTTTCCAGAAAAAAAAATGAAAGTATCGTGATCAACGACGATGTCGTGATTACAGTGATTGAAGTTCGAGGTGACAAGGTTCGTCTCGGCATCAAAGCGCCGCGTGAAATTCCAGTGCATCGCAAAGAGGTGCTGGACGCGATCCTTCGTGAATCGCGGGACGACAACGCTCCAGCAAGTATGTAGTTCCGTTACATTTTCCGGTGGAAAACAGCGAATTGTACCGCGAGCATCTTTGCAGGGGCCAGCGGGAGCGAGGCATAAAGTTTCGGGCGATGACTCGAAATTTGTTGTTATCATCCCGGGTCAGGAGTTTTTTCGAGGTCACGTTTGTTTGCCGGGATAATCTGTGAAGTCGGGGCTCTCCGGGATCCGACAGAAGCATTGAAATGCGGCCCCATCGTCTAGTTAGGCCTAGGACACTGGATTTTCATTCCAGTAACGGGGGTTCAAATCCCCCTGGGGTCACTTCACTAAACCTTGACCATTCGTGGTCAAGGTTTTTTTGCGCGCCATGAGTTCCATACTTCCTGTATTTTCCTTTGATCCAGGCATACAGTAGACGTATTCGCCTGTCGCTGTCATTTTGTTGAGAATCTGTCATTGCAGAGTGCAGGCTGACTTTGCCAATCGCTTTACGGCGGATCTGGAGCGTCTTCATTGGTTTCGCAATCACTACCGAATCAGTATCTGGCCGATCCGGATGTACAACTGATGTTGCAGGTCGTCAGCGGCAATGATTCGGCATTTGAGGATTTGGTCACGCGGTATCAGGACCGCCTGATCGGCTTCTTTTATCACTTGATTCGCGATCGGACAGCCGCCGAAGATATGGCTCAGGAAGTGTTTATGCGTGTCTACAAGGCCCGCGAACGCTATACGGCCCGTGCCCGATTCTCCACATGGCTGTTCCGAATTGCCCACAATCTGGCCAGCAACCAAAAGCGAGGCTTGGCCAGAAGGCGGGAAATACCGCTGTCCGGTTCCGCCACGTCTGACGACGCAGTTCGCCGGGACGAAGAATTTCTGGCAGAAAAATCGGCACTTATGCCGACCAGAGTGATTGATTCCAAAGAGACACAGGACATTGTCCGCAACGCGCTTGATTCACTGAACGAACGCCAGAAGACGGCCGTGCTGCTGCACAAGTTTGAGGGCATGAGTTATCAGGATATCGGCGAGATTATGGACCTAAACATTGTGGCGGTTAAATCACTGCTTTCGCGAGCACGAGGTAACCTGAAGGAAGTTCTCGAACGCCATCTTTAAGCAGATGGACGTATCGATCCCAGTCGGACTTGATCATGTCGGAACAGCCGGAGAATCTGGACGAGCCCCTCGACGAGAAGCTGACGGAACTAGTCAGCTATCTTGACGGTGAACTCGAACAGATCCTCATCACCGATTCCTCAGCCCGCAGCCATGCCGACGTTCTCTCGAAAACATGGGCGTTGCTTGATTCTCTGGAGGAAGTGTCCGCCAGCGGGCAGTTTACTCAGGAAACGCTGGCGACCATCTCAGCTGAAGTCATCAAAAACGACGGGGATTCGTCGGGCAGGCGGCTGAAAGAACTGGCGAAGGCATTGGCACGCTATCGAGTCCTGCCCTGCTTCCTGCTGGGAGTCATGGGGGCGGGGGCCGGGCTGACCATCGCCAGCACGATCCAGGAAAAGCGGGAAACCGAATCGAACGCGGAAGCCGTGGCCCTTGAACACATGGACCTGCTGCCCTCGATCGAACTCTACGACCTTGTTCCGGACGTGGGCGCCCTCAGGGCGTTGAAACTCAGTCCTGAAGAAACTCAGAAGGAGCCAGGCCAGTGAGCAACTCCCTAAAGGACAATCTGTTTCCCGTGTTGTCGGTGATGACAGGTGTGGCCGTTGCCGTTCTTTGTACCGGGTGGATGGAAAGACTGGAGAAACCGGATCCTGAAGTGCAGGCGGCAATCGACAAATTTGATCAGCTGGAACCAGGTCAGCAGGGTCGTCTGCTGACTCAGGCTGCTGGATTCGAATCAAAAGATGCTGAGTACAAAGAACGAATCATTTCCATTCACAAGGCAGTTGCGGACGATCCGTCTCTGGAGTCCAAATTGCGAACTCTGCACGAATGGTGGAGGCCGCTGGACGCGACACAAGAGGCGAAGATTCGCAGCTACGACGGCCATTCGGCGGAATGGGTGAACAAAGTCGAGCGCGCATATGTGGAAAGTCGCGCTGTTAACGACGTAATCGTAGTGTGGATGCTGGGACCACCACCATCACAAGGCGGGCGGCGTTCGGTGGATTTCACCGAATCGCAGTTTGAGTTGTTCCTGGAGTCCATCATACCAGAGAACACGCCTTCTGAACTTGACAGCAAACTGAGCGGGTTTGAGCCGGATGAAAGCTGTGAGATTACACTGACGAAGATTATCTGGATTATGAAGCAGCTCCGCCCTCCGTTTGGCCAATCGGGTCGTTCCCCCCAACCGAAAGGGCCGCCGAAGGGAATATTTGATTTGAGTCAATCCTCACATCTGCAACAACTTTTTGATGCGGACGAGTGGAAACTACTGTCCGAGACAACAGTCAGAGGCCGAAATAATGACGAGCCCAACGGCTCCGAAGATGCCCGGCGCCGCCAGTCAGGGGTATTGGTGATCTCGTGCATCTGGAGCGGTTTGAATCACTACCGTCATGTGTTCATGGAAAAGCATCTGGGCGACCGAAACGGCGACCTGCGGACTCTGCTTGAAAATGACGACAATCTGGTGGATGTCTTCCAGCAAGGCGACCGCAGTATGCAAGTGGCATTAATGAAGATGGACCCCAGCCGTGCAGCCGATTCATTGAAAATGGAGCGGTTAAAGATGGAACGGGAGAGAGTCAACGCGGAGGATACAGCCGTCGCAGGATTGATTAACGATCTTACTGAGCTTCAGCGGCGTTGGTCGTTCGGGGGCCGTGGAGGAATGGGGCGAGGGCCATCGTATGGCGGCCGAGGCGGGTACGGTCGACCGGATCGGGATGACAACCGAGGCAGCGGGCGTAAACGGAACGAGGGACGTGGTGGAAGCCGTTCAGGGGGCGGAGGACCGCCACGTGATGGACGGCCACAATTTCGATAGGAACAACCGCGACGCCTGAGTATTACATGGCATCAATCCGCGGCGTAATCGCTCTGTGGCCATTGAATTGGAAGTACCCGCCCATTTGCAGGCGGGACGCCTGCACCACAACCGAACGGAACGTCAATTCAGGCACTGGTTTTACCCGCCGAAGCCCAGTCGGTTGACGAAGATGTCCAGGTACATGACGAAGACAAACAGCGAGATAATGAACACAAGCCCTACACCGTGAGCCAGGTTAATGATCCTGGGGCTTGGTTTTCGTCTGGCTACAGCTTCCCAGATCAGAAAGACCATGTGTCCGCCATCCAGAATCGGAATCGGCAGGAAGTTCAACACCGCCAGGTTGATACTCAGGAACCCCAGAAACATCAGCAGCTTGGTGGTACCGTGATCGGCCACCATATAGCCAATGCTGACAATTCCCAGCGGGCCACTCAACGCTTTGACCGAAAGATTTCCCTGAACCAGTGAACGAAGCGTCATATAGATGCTGATGCCCGAGTTCCTGGTGCGCCGCAGTCCCAGAGAGGCAGCCTCACTCCAGGACTCAGCCTGCCGAACTCGAGTTTCCCGTTCCCAGCCCCTAATCCCTCGCAGCGGTATAAACCAATTCTGTTCCGCCTTCGCTTCCTTTAACACCGTTGCAAATCCACCACCGGCGTCTGCTGCAGAAGAAACGTGAAGGCGAACATGGCGGTTGGGCACCTGCTGGATAATGTTGAACACGTAGGCCCAGTTTGATTCTCCCAGTGCCAGTTCGTCGACATCAAAATACTCCAGATCAATTTTCTCAGCACCGACCTTGTCTCCCAGAATGTCTTTCACAATGTTCTGCGGGTCCGCGTGTTGCAATTCGATGCTGGAAATCTTCTGGTCGACCCTGAGTGTGCCGTCCAGCGCCGCTTCGCTGCCTTCCACGATATGAGCAATCCGCGGTTGCACGTGGATCCCGGCACCGACGGCTGAAATCGGCAACGGCGCAGTGATGGTCATCGGACGTTCGGACCAGCCGGGAGCGTCCGTCGGGATCATCGTCAGCTTCGTTTCGACATCACCTTTGTCGTCCGTTTGGCGAGTCACGGTGACAGACACGGGTGTACCAGCGTGTTCGGCAAAATAGTTGGGCAGCCGCAGTGGGTCGATGTCCTTGCTGACTGTCAGGTCGTCAACCTTGGTAATCAAGTCGTCAATTTTAAGGCCGGCTTTGTCGGCAATAGAGCCCTTCACGATGGACGTCACAGGGCCGATCGCCATCCAGATTCCGAGTGATTTCATCGGTTTCGGCGGGACCCGTATTTCGATCGTTTCAAACTGGTCCGTCAGTGCCTCACCATCGGCCTGTTCAATCGGCCGTTGCACCGAGTACGTCAATTCTTCGGAAGCGTACTTTGAAGTCAGGTAGGCCATTTCATGCAGATATCTGACCGACTCACCGTTAACGGCGACCACACGGTCACCGGGCAAAAACGGACGTGACGCCTGGTCTGCTGCCAAGCCAGGGATTGTGATCGATTCCTCGTCAGGAATCTGAGTCGACAGAAGTGACATTTGGGCTGGCGCAACGCCGATCATGCGTACCGTCTTGCCAAGTTTCGGCATGATCACGGTGGAAAACGGCGATCCATCGACGTGGTCACCTTCGATCGACACAGATCCGCTGGAAAGAACAACGGCCTGGTTGATGTCATGCTCTCACCATTGATGCTGCGGATCATGTCCCCGTCGCGAATTCCCGCCTCCCACGCTGGTGATCCCGCGTGGACGTTTCCGACCATGGGAACCAACTCCACGACGCCAAAACGGTAGGCGATGGCGAAGAACATGAACCCGGTAATGACGTTCATGATCACGCCGGCCGAGATGATCGCCATCCGCTGCCAGACTTTCTTGGCGGAATACGATCGCTCGTTTTCAGCGATTTCATCACTCGTCATCTGGTTGGGATCCATGTCGTCCTGGCCCAGCATCTTGACGTAACCGCCAAACGGCAGTGCGGACAGAGCATACTCTGTTTCGCCTTTTTGGCGGCTCCAGATGATCGGCCCAATACCGATACTGAAACGCTCCACATGCACATCGCACCACTTCGCAACAGCGAAGTGGCCGAGTTCATGGAAGAAAATGACCATGCCCAGACCCAGCACGACCGACAGTGTTTTGCCGATCCCGCCCAGACTGATGGCTGCCAGGGTAATAACGTCGAAATCAAGAGCTATGAGTTCCACCGTGCTGCTTCCTCCCGAGCCCAGTTGTCCGCTGAATACAATTGTTCCAGCGTTGGATGAGCGTCGAATGTATGGTGGTGAAGGATGTCGTGAGAAATTTGAGTAATCTGGTCGAACCGGATGTCACTGCGAAGAAAACGGTCCACCGCAATTTCGTTACAGGCGTTCAAAACGGCCCCGGAAGTGCCACCCGCGGCGGCCACTTCGAATCCCAATTGAAGCGCCGGAAAGGCTTCCATGTCCGGTGGGTGCAGTTCCAGGGGAGTGGAAATCGACCAGTCTGTATCCGGACACGGGCATCGCAGCCGTTCCGGATACGTCAGAGCATACTGTATAGGAAGTCTCATGTCGGGGGGAGACATCTGTGAAATCACCGATCCATCTCGATATTCCACAAATGAGTGGATAAACGACTGTGGGTGAATCACCACGGAAATCTGATCCGCAGCAATCCCGAACAGCCATCGAGCCTCAATGATTTCCAAAGCCTTGTTCATCATTGTGGCGGAGTCAATGGTTATTTTTGGTCCCATATTCCATGTCGGGTGCTGCAGGGCCATCTCAGGCGTCGCATTTCGCATCCGGTCTCGTGACCAGCCACGGAACGGTCCGCCACTTGCAGTCAGAATAATTCGCCGCAAATCCGATATTCTTCCCGCCTGAAGAGCCTGAAAGATGGCGCTGTGCTCACTGTCGACAGGCAAAATCGTTGCTCCGGAAGCTGCAGCACGCTCCGTCACAATCGAACCGGCAACGACAAGCGTCTCCTTGTTAGCAATCGCGACCCGCTTTCCGGCCTCCACGGCCGCCAACGTAGGTTCCAGACCGGCCGCGCCAACAATCGCGGAAACGACCGTGTCGACTTCCGGCTGCTGAACCAACCGTTCGGCGTGTCCTGGACCGGAAAACAGCTGCGTTCTGCCTGGCAACGAGTCGAACGAAGTCGCGCTTTGTGCGGACTCATCGCCCAACAGAATCCAATCCGGCTGAAACTCCTGCGCCTGTTCCAGCAGAACTTTCCCGCTGCGTAAGGCCGTAGCTCCTAATAGGCGCATACGGTCGGGATGACTGCGGATAACGTCGAGACAACTGGTCCCGATCGAACCGGTCGAACCGAGAACGACAATCGACTGAGGTGTGGTCACAAATGGGTTTTGGACGTCAATCGTCCGATTCAGTCGTAAGGACAGATAACAACATGAGTTACAACGTTTCTATGCGGCCCATTTTAGACGCCCTTCGAGTTCGTCACAAGATGGGGTTTAGGGCAGTCAATCAGTGCATCCTCAGATGATATGGCATTTTAAGACCCTCCGAGTGGTTGCGGTTGCCCAATTCGTGCTGTAGTTTGCCTGCCAGCATTGCCGCGCCCGACAAAAGTCCAGATAGCCGTCACACAGGAAATGACCGAGCCGAAAACATTGCCGTTTTTCAGACCGGGACCATTTTCTGGAAAGTGATGCCTGTTTTTGTCTGCCGCGTCACAGTCCAATTTCGCACTGCGATACCAGCTGTCGCTCCCAATCCATCCCCTCGGAGAAGCTCCGCATGTCGTCTGGCGAAAATAGAATCAACGAAGAACGCGAACTGATCAGTGTCGCTCACGGCAAGGGCCCGCTGGCCACGCTGGCCGTCTACACCCGACTCTCCGGTCCCGGATGGCTGCAAAGCGCCATCACGCTTGGTGGTGGATCGCTTGCTGGTGCTCTGTTTCTTGGCATTCTGGGCGGAACCAGCCTGCTGTGGCTGCAGCTTGTGGCGATCACGATGGGAGTGATCATGCTGTCAGCGATCAGCTACGTCACTCTGTCCACCGGCGAGCGGCCCTTTCGGTCGATCAACAAACACATCAACCCGGTTTTGGGCTGGGGATGGATCATTGCCACCATGCTGGCCAACATGATCTGGTGCATGCCTCAATTCAGTTTGTGTTTTGCCGCCCTGCAGAAGAACCTGCTTGGTTCCGAGACTGTGGACGATTCCTCGCAATCAAAATTCATCGTGTCCGGCCTCATCCTGGTCGCATCCTTGATTGCTGTTTTTCTCAACAGCCGGCAGGGCAGAGCAGCCAAGGCGTTCGATTGGTTTCTGAAATTTCTCGTCGGCTTAGTGGTGCTGTGTTTTGTCGGTGTTGTTAGTTTGCTGACCTTCAAGGGAAGCCTTGATTGGGCGTCAATCATGACCGGGTTCATTCCGAACCTTTCTCAGTGGGGCACGCCGACCGGAAAAATCGCGGAGTTGATTTCGACATTACCGCAGCAATATCAGGATTTCTGGAGTGTAAAAGTTGTGGCTGCTCAACGTGAAGTCATGATTGGTGCGGCGGCGACGGCCGTGGGAGTCAACATGACGTTCCTCATGCCGTATTCGCTGCTGAAACGCGGCTGGGACCGAAAGTTTCGAGGGTTGTCGCGGTTCGACCTTTCGACAGGAATGGCGATTCCTTACATCCTGGTCACCAGTTGTGTGGTGATCGCCACCGCAGCTCAGTTTCACGCTAAAGTCGACAGCGCTTTTCTCAGTACTGACCCTGACGTCATGCAGACCAGCAGTCTGTTCAAAGGGGCAAAGAGCAGCCTTACCGCACGCGTGGCTTTGGAAAGCGGCGAACTGCCTTCGGAAGACGAAACGCTGACACGCATTGCTGCGTTGTCGGACGAGGAAAAGACGATTGCTTCGTCTTTGGTCAAGCGTAGCGCGTTCGACCTGTCCACTGCCATTGCCCCGCTGCTGGGCGATAAGACGGCTCGAATCGCCTTTGGCCTGGGCATCTTTGGAATGGGGTTCTCCAGTATCATCATCCTGATGCTGATCAACGGCTTTGCCGTGTGCGAAATCGCAAATCGCGAGTTGGGCGGCGGCACGCATATCATTGGCTGCCTGATTGCCGGAATCACTGGTGCACTGTGGCCGTTCTTCTGGGACGGAGACAGTAAAGTTTATCTGGCAATCATCGCATCAAGTTTCGGGATGATGCTGCTGCCGATTGCCTACATCACGTTTTTCATGATGATGAACAGCACCAAACTGCTTGGTGGCGACAAGCCCAGGGGGCTGAACCGACTTGTCTGGAATGTTTTGATGGGCGTTTCGGTCGCAGGAGCAATCGTGGCTGCCACATCGGCCATCCAATCGAAAGTGTCCGATCCAACAGCCGGTCCGATTGTCATCACCATGGCTGTGGTCTTTGTGATCGCGGTAATCGTTGGATTCGTCAGGAAGAGCAAAACCCCGGAGAATGGGGGGGCTTCCGTAGAAACGGGTTCGTAATTTTCCTCATAGCCCGTTCAATTCGCAGTTCAGCCGAATTGCAGATTTCATTCAACGATTAAGGACGATAAGAGAAACTGAGGCAAGACCGGATTTCCGGTTGCTTCATTTGGTAGAGGTCCGAACACCGTTGAAAAACGGTTTCACTGTCGCCGTCGCCGTTCAACCCCCTCTGAACGGTGACGGCGATTTGCATTTACGGCCAACGTTTTGCCTTCGGTGAATACACCACCGGGCTACCCATTTCGTGTGCGGCGACTGGGGTGCCCATCTGGGGCTGGACTGAGCCTGCGAAGGAAGCCCCGGAGATTTACTGGTACGTCATTCGGACATCTTCTCAAACTTCACATTCATGACTGCCCCCACGGACGTGCATGGAAGCCATTCCAGAACCGATCAATATGGCACGCCGCAAGAAACCACCGTCCGGAAGTCGATTTTCAGGCGAAACATTTCAGGACCCGGCCACCTGGTTGTCAGGGTTTCTGGCGTACCTGGACGCCGAATGCGGCATGTCGCCGAATACCCTTGCGGCCTATCGCCTGGATCTGCAAAAGTTCTTTCAGTGGAACCGGGACAACAATCGTCGGACCGTCCATCAAATCGACATTCCGACGTTGACCGCATTTCTTGAAAACCTGCAACAACGCAACCTTGCCAGCACCAGCATCGCCCGCAACCTGGCCGCCATCCGCATGTTCTTTCGGTATCTGATGCTGGAATCGGTCGTGGCGGACAGTACCGTTGATCTCATCAGTTCACCGAAGCTCTGGCAGCGACTCCCAAAGGTGCTGAGTCCCGACGTCGTAAACGAGTTGCTGGATGCCCCCAGTGGATCACTTGACCGTTATGCACGGCGTGACAGAGCGATCCTTGCCGTCCTCTACGCCACCGGGTGCCGAGTCTCTGAAGTCACGGGGCTGAAACTTGCAGACGTCAATCTGGACGAACGTTTTGCTCGCTGTACCGGCAAGGGCAACAAGCAACGGTTGGTTTCGTTAACGCCAGTCGCGATCGACGCCGTCGTCAACTATCTCAATCTTGAACGTCCGAACATGGTTGAGAACGCCGTTGCCGATCAGGACTGGCTGTTCGTCACCCGCAGCGGCCGCAGGATCAACCGCGAAACCGTGTGGAAACTCATTCAGCGTTATGCGGCTCGCATCGGCTGCGGATCAGATATCGGTCCACATACGCTCCGCCACAGCTTTGCCACTCACCTGCTGGCAGGCGGAGCCGATATTCGGGCTCTGCAGGAAATGCTGGGCCATGCCAATATCCGGACGACTCAGGTGTACACTCACGTGGATCACACGCGTTTGAAAAGCGTCCATCAGAAGTGTCATCCGCGCGGGTAGCCGGCGACACGAGAGACGAGAGACAAGGGACCACCACCTTCCGAGCGTCAGCTCGCACCGGCTCGCGGGCCGCCCCGCGCTCGCATCGATTCGCGGGCCGTCCCCCATCAGGCGAGAATGTCGTGGATCACGTGACCGTGGACGTCGGTCAGTCGCATGTCGCGACCACTGAACCGATACGTCACTTTCTCGTGATCCATGCCAAACAGATGCAGCATCGTGGCATGCAGGTCGTGAATTTCGACTTTATTTTCGACGACTTTGTAACCAAATTCGTCGGTGGCACCGTAGATCGTTCCGCCCTTTACGCCGCCACCGGCCATCCACAGCGAAAATCCATACGGATTGTGATCACGTCCGTCGCTGCCCTGCGCGAATGGTGTGCGACCGAATTCGCCGGACCACACAACAAGCGTCGTTTCCAGCAGACCTCGCTCCTTCAAATCCGCCAGCAATGCACCGATCGGCTGATCGACGCTCTTGGCGTTCTTAGTGTGACCATCTTTGAGATTGGCGTGTTGGTCCCAGCGGTCACCATTTCCGCCCGGACACGTCAGTTGAATAAACCGAACACCGCGTTCGACTAACCGCCGAGCAACCAGACATTGCCGCCCAAACGTTGCCGTGTTCTTAAACTCGTCAAACATTCCGTACGCCTCCTGCGTCTGCCGAGTTTCCTCCACCAGGTCCATCAGTTCCGGTACCGCCAGTTGCATGCGAGCTGCCAGTTCGTAATTAGTAATCGCAGATTCAATCTGGTCATCGTGGTCGTAACGCTCCAGAGTCTGCTGATCCAGTCTACGAATCAAATCCAACTTTCGACGTTGAAGTTCCGCGGTGGCTTCACGACGTTTGATGTCGGCCACGGGTGGATCGCTGTTGGCGAAAACGGACCCCTGATAACTGGCTGGCAAAAACCCGCTGCCGAAGTTGTCCAGGCCACCGGGCGGAATCAGTCCGCCATTCAGAATCACATAGTGTGGCAGATCCTGGCATTCGGTCCCCAGTCCGTAACCGAACCAGGCACCCATTCCCGGTCGCCCCTGCTGACCATGGCCCGAGTGCAGAAAATAGTTGGCGTTCGTGTGTTCGGGAAAGTTGGACACCATGGACCGCACAACAGCCATGTCGTCCACGTGCTGCGCGGTATGAGGAAACAGGTCACTGACGGGAGTTCCGCATTCACCGTATTGTTTGAATTTCCACGGACTTGCCAGTGTATTACCGATGTTGTTGAACTGCGTCGGTTCAATTTTCGTCGGAAATGGTTTCCCGTTTTCCAAGTCCAGACGCGGTTTGGGGTCAAAGGAATCGACCTGTGAAACGCCTCCATCCATGTACAAAAAGATGATGCTGCGTGCTTGCGCATCGAAGTGAGTCTTCTTCGGTGCGAAGGGGTTCGTTTCAGATTCTGCAAAGCTTCGTTCAGACTCCCCCAGCAAACCGGCCAACGCGACAGCGCCGAAGCCAGTGGCAGACTTCCGAAGCATATCCCGCCGGGAACCATCGAGTGGCAAAAATCGTTGACAGTGATGAGTGGTCATATGCTGAGCCGGATCCGGAATCTCATGGAAATCGAGACTGAGTATTGTACCACGGTCGCGAAGTCAGGAAAATGAAACACTTTGCCCCGACTCGACCGTTTTGACAGCCTGCGGATTGCAAACAGCAAGCGCGACAGACATCCTGTGCAGCCATGCAAACGGCTCCTGTCAAACCGCTGAAACCCTGGTTCCAGGTCATCGACGATGTCGGTGATTCCATCGTCTGGTCTGAATTCTTCGGCAACGAAAATCCTGTGGAACTGGATATCGGCTGTGGTCGAGGCCTGTTTTTGTTTACGGCAGCGCAGAAAAATCCGGACATCAACTACCTGGGACTGGAAATTGACTATCGCGAAGGTCGTCGCACGGCAGAACGCCTGAAGAAGCAGCAAATGCAGAACGCCCGCGTCATTGGTGGCGACTGCAACGTTGTGCTGACGAAGATGATCGAAAAACATTCCGTCAGTGCGGCGCATGTCTATTTTCCCGATCCGTGGTGGAAGAAACGTCATCACAAGCGCCGGTTGTTTACTCAGGAGTTCACAGGAATTCTGTCGGATGTTGTCCAGCCCAACGGACACGTGCATTCATGGAGCGACGTGGCCGAATACTTCGACATCATCAAGTCGTTGATGGACGGTCAGCCGGACTTCAACGCACTAACAGCAGCTCCCGAACGTGATCCGGTCGACGACATGGATTACCAGACCAGTTTCGAACGCAAAAAACGAAAGCTGGGGCTGCCCATCTATCGCGGACTGTGGCAACGGAAGACGTTACGAGGCGTTCCGGAGTCCTGAACCAGTTGAGCCGCACGGCGCTAGTCTGCGTCCACATTAAGTTCACTAATGCTGACGGTAGCGGAAGTCGCCAAGACTTTCGGTATTGCCGCTCGTTTGCCGAAACTCTTGGCGACTTCCGCTACAGGTAAACTCAATATGGACAGAGCACTAGCCGCGGGTGAAAACACTGCCAATAACCGGTGGCCAGCCGGAAGTGTGAGGAAGGCCCGTGGAATGAGCCGCAATACAAGCGATAAGCGTCAGCGAGTGGGTTTCATGCGATTGTGACACTAACTTGCTTGCGTTACGTGCTTGTATCAAGAACGGCTTCGCCGATTTACTCCTGGTTCCGGGGTCTCCGACCGCAAGCCTGTTACGCTCCCTCGGCTACATCACCGCGGGGTTTGCGTTCCTGCGCTCGGGCCAGTGCCTGCCACACGAACAGCCAGATCGTGGCCATAGTTCCGATACTGGCCAGTACGGCATACCCGACCCCGCCTCTCCATGGACCGGACCGGTCTCAGGGCTTCTTCTTTTTTCTCCTGGACAATGACCAACCACGGCATTTTCTTGCTCTTCATCGGAGACATCGCGGCAATCCAGTCTCCGGCGTACCTTCTGGTGGACGCTTCATCGACCAACAAACCAACCGGGTCCTTGTAAGAATCCGTTCGAAAATCCAGGCGACGAGATCCGAGCCCGTCCGCATCGACTGCGGACAAGGGCTGTTCCGGCTGGCTGAGCGCCGCTTCAATCTGTTGGCGGATATCATCATGCATGCGCAACCGTTGAAACGTCTTACGCGCAGCTTCTCCGGATCGATTCAGAAGAATATCCGGAGTCAGCCACGGATGATCCAGCAATTGGCCTTCACGAGTGTCCGCCAACGCGACCTGTAGGTTTGCTTCGAAATCACGACTCTGAATGTCCTTTCCTAAGTGTCGCTGCAGATCGCCGAGATGTGCTGTGCGGGCAAAGACTCCGATCACCTGTCCATCCGTTGACCGCACGGGAACACTTAAGGCCACCATATACTGCTTGGTCACTTCACTGATAAACGCCAGTGATACGTGACCTTCCTGAAGCGGCTGGATTCCGTCCGGTGTCGCGCCCTTTTGGTACTGAGTATTCGTGCCGTGAAAATAGTCACGCCAGGCGTAGTTCACTCCGATCGTTCTGTCACTGAAATTGCGGCGCCAGATCTGCGTGCCCCGCGCATCGGTCAGAAACCAACTGGTGTCCTTACTTTTTTGACGAGCTTCGTTTTGCTCATCTGCCGCTGTGCGGGCGGCGTCCAGGCGGCGCATCCATTCGGGGCGGTCCTCCATGGCTGCATCGTGATATTCCTTCATCTCGGCTACGACGTCATCGGCCGAACGTGCTGCCAGATCAGTCAGCAGCAGGACTATTTCTTCGTTCTGGACCACTCGCTTCAATTCATCCAGACGATCTTCAAGTTCGTCCCGCAGGGAATCTGCCTGAATACGTGCCGTCAGCGCGTTGCGTTCCTTGGCGTCAGTGATTAGCTGGTCTTCCATAATTCGAAAGTTGTTTTGCAACGTGTTGAGAAAGATCGGAACCATCGCCGTTAACAGCAGGATGGGACCGAGAACCCCCAGCAACAGCAGCGGTCGACGTGAACGATTGCGATCTCGGGTTTTCAGTTTTTCAAGGATGGCCTGCGCGTTCGGCAGCCGCATTTTCGGATCAACTGTCAGACAACGATCAACAATGCTGGCCAGCTGGCTGTCCACTCCGCGCACCGCATGATGTCCTCGCGGTGCTGGCACAGCCGCGATGTGGTCTCGATAAATGGTCAGTCGCGTTTGCAGCGATTCGGCCTGCTCCAGTTTCTTCTGAATCAACTGTTCACGATAGGGCGGCTGTCCTGTCAGCATGTGATACAGCAGCGCGCCCACGGCGTACACATCCCAGCGTGCGTCAGGAATGGCTTCCAGATCTGCCTGTTCCGGAGCCATGTAGTACAGCGTCCCCAGCGCCGGACTCTGTTCGTGCGACATTCTTGACTGTCCGAAGTCGCACAGTCGCACCTGGAACTGAGCATCCAGCAGAATGTTGTCCGGCTTCAGGTCGCAATGCAGCACACCGGCACCATGAGCTTCAATCAACGCGCCGCACACCTGTTGAGTAATGCGTACGGCTTCGCTGACGTCTAAGGCACCGCTGGCCAGGTATGCGCCCAGAGAACCATTCTCAACATACTCCATCACATAGTAGGGCGGTTCTGCATTCCAGCCGACGTCCAGCAGTCGCACGATGTTGCGCGAAGCGTACAGCGTCGCCAGCTTTTCAACCTCGCGGTTCAGCAAAGACCAGTTCAAGCCACGACGATGCGGATAATATTTGATCGCCACCATTCGACCGGTGCGGTCTTCGCGAGCCAGCCAGACCGTCCCGTAGGCTCCGGTTCCCAGTCGACGGATGACGGAATAGCCTTCGATCTCTGATGGCGGATCGTTTCCCTGCAGACTCAGCTGCCGAGCCCCCTCGCGCTCATCCTCGTCCTGAACTTCGGTTTGATTAGAGTCTGTCATGACGGCAAAAACAGGCGAACAGCAGGAATCAGCAGCGACAGATCATACGCGGAACCTGCAGCGGTAGCGAACCTGCTCTGCCGATTCGTATTTGGAGTCCTTGTCGCAGACCGTCACAATCCAGGCACTCACGTGCCGGGCTCGCCGTTATCCCGGCGAGCGGGGGACGGCGAGCCCCCGTTGCGAATGCGTTGAGACAGGGGAGCGGTCGGTTGTTGGGCGAGATCAGGAGACCCTCGCACAGCGTGTGGAATAACCAATGTCGAACAAGGAATTACCAATGTCAAGGTGGCGGAGTCCTAAACTTCATCCATGGACATTCTCTGTTCGACATTGGATATTCGAACCCGCCGCACTCAGGCCAAACGCAGTCCAACTCTCAGGTAACAGAACCACGAACCGGCGCCGTTGCTGGCGGGCGCACCCGCTTCGGGGTAGAACCCGTGCGTCACAGACCTGCCTCTCTTTGCCTGTTGTTGCCAGCAATGCCAATCAAACTAAATCGCCAGTTCGAACTCACCAGCGAATTCGCACCGGCCGGTGATCAGCCAAAGGCCATTGAATCGCTGGTTCGCGGAATTGATGAGGGCAAAAAGGCTCAGGTGTTGCTGGGGGTGACAGGGTCCGGCAAGACGTTCACCATGGCGAACGTAATCGCCAAAGTAAACAAGCCGACTCTGGTGCTGTCTCACAACAAGACCCTGGCCGCTCAGTTGTACTCGGAGTTCCGGGAATTCTTTCCGAATAATGCGGTCGCCTACTTTGTCAGCTATTACGACTACTATCAACCGGAAGCCTACATTCCTCAACGTGACATCTACATTGAAAAAGACGCATCGATCAACGAAGAAATCGATCGACTGCGACTGCTGGCCACCAGTGCGCTGGTAAGTCGCAATGATGTGATCGTGGTATCCACGGTCAGTTGCATCTACGGTCTGGGATCGCCGAAGGATTATCTGGAGATGATGATCCCATTGCATGTCGGTCAGCAGATCGATCGCGATGCCCTGTTGCTGAAACTGATTGACATTCAGTACGACCGCAACGACTACGATCCGGGACGCAGCAAGTTTCGAGTGCGGGGAGACGTGATTGAATGCTGGCCCGCGTATGAAGAATTCGCTTATCGAATTGAGTTGTGGGGGGACGAGGTTGAAAAGCTGTGCATCATCGATCCGGTCAGCGGCAAAGAATCGCAGTCACTGCAGGACATCTATATTTATCCGGCGAAGCATTTTGTGTTGCCGCAAAGTCGTGTGGAATCCGCTCTGGATGAAATCCGCACAGAGCTGGACAAACAATTGGAGGTGTTTCGCAAAGAAGGAAAACTGCTCGAAGCGCAACGTCTGGCCGCCAGAACTCGTTACGACATAGAACTGATGAAGGAAACCGGTTTCTGTCCCGGCATTGAAAACTACAGCCGGGCCCTGGCAGGTCGAAAGCCGGGCGAACCGCCGTACACGCTGTACGATTTCTTTCCCGATGACTTTCTGATGATCGTGGACGAGTCGCATGCCACGATTCCTCAGATTCGAGCCATGCACGCCGGAGATAAAGCTCGCAAAACAACGCTGGTCGAACACGGCTTTCGCATTCCCATGGCTCTGGATAACCGCCCGTTGCAGTTCGACGAATGGAATGACAAACAGAAAAACCTGCTGCTGGTCTCCGCGACGCCGGCCGACTGGGAACTCGAACAGACTCAGGGCGAGGTGGTGGAACAGTTGATACGACCAACGGGCCTGATCGACCCGGTCATCCACATCATTCCGGCTATGGGCCAGGTGCAACACCTGTTGGAAGCCATCCGGCAGCGAGCAGACATCCACGAACGCGTTCTGGTGACCACGTTGACCAAGCGACTTGCTGAAGATCTGACCGGCTATCTGCAGGAGGAAGGTATTCGCTGCCAGTGGCTGCACTCAGAACTGACAACCCTGGAACGCGTCGAAGTTCTGCGGGAACTGCGTGAGGGCGTGTATGACGCCGTCATCGGCGTCAATCTGTTGCGCGAAGGACTGGACCTTCCGGAAGTGTCGTTGGTCGCGATTCTGGACGCCGACAAAGAAGGTTTTCTGCGCAGTGAAACCAGTCTGATTCAGACGATCGGTCGCTCGGCCAGAAACGTGAATGCAGAAGTCATCCTGTATGCTGACAAGGTGACAGGCAGCATGCAAAGAGCGATCGACGAAACGAATCGACGTCGCAAGCTGCAGTCGGCCTACAACGAAGAACACGGGATTACGCCGGCGAGTATTCAAAAAGCGATTCGCCGAGGCATCGAAGAAGAAATTGCGGCCCGGAAAGTCGAACGCGAATCTGCCGGGATCACCAACGAAGAACAATTCGTCACGGAAGAGTTTATCCGCGAACTGGAAGCAGAAATGCTGC
>LWDU01033386.1_pt1 | contig 33148 bp, 25 predicted proteins | sample 727161 | NCBI WGS metagenome assembly LWDU01 (sample SAMN04566230, study PRJNA314399) | hydrothermal vent metagenome | isolation source: deep sea hydrothermal plume seawater | place: Mexico: Gulf of California, Guaymas Basin | collected 2004-07-11 | reverse complement strand
CATCGAGCCCACTTAATAACTCGCGACGATCATCAAACCGGTTGACTAACACCTCCGGTAAAACCATATCCGTGTTACCACCACCCGACGGCTGAAAAGGTGCATGTGCTTGGCCTAGAAACCCTGCTCCCGGAAGGTTGTAAGGCAAATGTTCCATATGCATCGACAAGTCCAACGTTGCTGGAATTTCAGGAACCACTGGGCCATGCACCTTCGATAAAATCGCTCCGATTTCTGGCCAACCACCTTGAGGTTGATTTGCAAAACGATGCCCAGTCACGCATTGAAATGAAGAGTGCCTGCCGTCGGAACCAACGAGCGTGCGAATCGCCGTAAAGCGATCCATCATGGCCGCCGTTTTTGGCATCAACTCGGATAGTTGGATTCCGGGAACGTTCGTTGAAATGGGTGCAAACTCACCACGGATATCAGCAGGCGCATTGGGCTTCAAATCAATCATATCTTGATGAGGTGGTCCACCAGTCAAGTAAATCATAATGACCGATTTGTGACTTTTACCAACACCCTTGGCCGCTTCGGCACGCATTAAACCCGGCAACGTCAGCCCGCCGAGGCCCAACGCACCAATACGCAAGAAATCCCGTCGCGAGTTGGTCGTGTTTCTTAAGGCTAAGTCTAACATTGTGTTATCAGTATATAGATGAAGGGCAAATAAATCCAACCACAATTTTTCGGCCAGGCCTTAAGAATCAAAGATTATCTACCGCAAAGCCGCCACGATAATTATCTCTTAACAATTCGTTCGCGGCGGGTACGTTGGTGACCTTGCCAGAGCGAGCATTCCATTGAAGCTCAACGCCTGGAAAGCGGTTTGCAACAACACCCAATAATAGCGCTTCTGTGAGCGCGCTCGCATAACTAAAGTCCGCACTTGTCTGGCCTTTGCCCAAACAAGCATCAACCCATTGGTGATAGTGATTCCCCTCTTCGACAATTGGCATCTTGTAATCAACAAATGCGTCTTCGGGAAACAAACGGGGTTCGGCAATGTGCGGTAATAGCATGCTGCCGCGCTCTCCCACAAAGTATGAACCTTGATTAGGCAACTCGAAATCTTCCGGCAAACCCAATCGTTTTGGCGTTGGCGGTGCGAAATCGCCATCGGACCAAGTCCATCGCAAGGTGCTCGTCGTATATTTTGTACCTGGGAAAATATATTCCACTCGATTTTTCTCAGGATGCCCGATCCCCGTGGGGTTACGACACGTTGTTTTTACCGTTAGCGGGCTACCAAGTTGTAAAGCGGTATAAGGCGTGTCAAAGATATGTATTCCCATATCACCGAGCGTACCCGTGCCGAAATCGACCTGCTTGCGCCATTCCCTTGGATGATAAATGCTCGGAGCGAAATCACGCTCAACAGCCGTCCCCAACCAGCGGTTCCAATCCAAATTTGCGGGAGCCTGTTCTGCACTCGGCAATTCAGTGCGGTCATCACCCCAATTCTTGAACGACCAAGCGTGCACTTCCGAGACTGGTCCCAGCACGCCGGATTGAACAATTTTCACAGCCTTACGATAGATTGCCCCAGAATGACCTTGCACTCCCATCTGCGTAGGCACGCCAGCCTTCTTCGCCATTTTGCGTAATTGCCGAGCTTCAAAAACAGTGTGCGTCAACGGCTTTTGGCAATAAACTGGCTTGCCGCCATTCAAAGCGGTCATCGCAGCAGGCGCATGAGTATGATCAGGCGTCGACACCACCACCGCATCAATCTGATCTCCCAATTCAGCAATCATTTCGCGATAATCCGAATACGTTTTCGCCGCGGAATGTAATTCATTAGCGCTTTTCAATCTCGCTTGATCAACATCACACAATCCGAACACAGCGACGCTTGCATGTGATGACACACTCCGCAAGTCCGCCGCCCCCATACCACCAACACCGACATGTGCCGTCTGCAGACGGCTATTAGGTGCCGCCGAGAGTAGTCCGGAAGGCAAAATCGTAAACAACCCGATTGATGCAGTCTGTTTCAGTATTCGACGACGTGATTGATCGACATGTGCCATTAGTATTTACTCCTGTTGTTCATTCACAAAAATTCTAAACTTGTCTTACGTTAAGCTTTGGTGGTTATGGGTTGGGCTGCGGAACAGCGCGTCTATTTTCGAAACGAATTTGACGCACACCCTTTGGCGGTACATTCGCTTGATCAATACGAGATTTCAACAATGCTGAAAGTTTTTTAACAACCGCCGCAGATTCGGGACGATTCGCTAAGTTGACCATTTCCGCGCTGTCGGTTTGATGGTCGTACAACTCCGCTCCTAAACTTCCATCCGGTCCCCAATGCGTATAACGATACCGTTCGGTTCGAATGCTATACCCCGTTCCGAATTGAGTAAACGCGGCCTGGCGTACACTGCGAGATACATCTGCCAACATCGGAGCAAGGCTTTTGCCAGACACAGCAGCCGGCGTATCGAGTCCAGCTAAAGCTGTTAGGGTTGGATAGATATCAACCATTTCGACAGGTCCCGCTGCCACTTTTCCAGACTCCGAGATTCCTGGTCCAGCGATTACCAATGGGATTCGAGTCGCATTTTCGAAAAGCGTCGTCTTCTGATAATGACGATGCTCGCCCATGTGATATCCATGGTCGGAGGTAAATACAACAATCGTATTTTCGGCCAAACCAGTCTCCTCTAAAACCTGCAGAATAATTCCGAGTTGTGCATCCGCAAAGGTAATCGACGCGTAGTAAGCTTGAATAGCTTGTTGTGCGAGGTCATTGGACAAATTGATTTGATCCTTCTTCCGAGTAATCGAAGCTACTGCCGGTTGGGGAAGTGTTTCGTAATAACCCTCTGGTATTTGAGGAACATTGATCTTCTTAGCGGGGTACATTTCAAAATACTTTTTCGGAGCCACATAGGGCGTGTGAGGGCGGTACAGTCCAACGGCCATAAAGAACGGAGTCTTCTCCGTAGCATGTTTCTTTAACCTCTCAACAGCTATTGATGCTGCTATCCCATCCGTTTGCTCGGCATCCGTTCCATCCGCTGCCAACCAACTCAAAGTGCCGCCAAAGGTATTTTTTCGCAACGAAAAAATCAAATGTTCTTCGTCCTTATCGCGACCTCGTGGATTGAACACTTGATTCCACGAATAGGGATCGTCATGACCACTCGTACCAACATGCCGCGGCACGTTGTAGTGATATATCTTCCCGATACGAGTGGCAAAGTAACCCGCTGAACGAAACACTTGCGGAATCGTTAGTACATTCGGCGTGTGTTCTCGAACGTAAATTGAATTTCTGTGAACTAACGTTTGGTCTGGATACATCCCCGTCATAAACGAAATGCGCGAAGGCCCACACAACGGAAACTGACAGTGAGCATTCTCAAATCGAACGCCACGGGCTGCCAAACGATCAATGTTCGGAGTCTGTACCGTGGCATGACCATAAGTGCTCATATCACAATTCAAATCATCACAAATTAAAAACAAAACGTTTGGCTTGGACGACTGCATCCGTGTTTCCGCTGAACACACAACACTCGGCAGCAAGCTCCCCAAAACTACCAACACCAATAGTTGAAATGCCCTCGAATATTTAATGGTCATCATTTAGCTCCCCTGTCGCATGCTTTGTAATTCAGTTTGTAGATCTTCAACAATTTTTGGATTGTCCTGCCACACGTTTTTCGTCTCGCTCGGGTCCGTACGTAAGTTGTACAACTGCCCGCCAGGATCGCCTTCTTTTGGCTTCACAACCCTCGGGGCACTAAAACCACCCGATCCAAGATTGTCTGGTATCAATTTCCAGTCGCCCTTACGAATTGCAAAAGTACCGTTGACTGAGTGATGTATCGTAACCATCCGCTCCGATGGCTGCTTGGTTTGAGTTATCGCAGCAAGGAAACTGTAACTATCCTGACCGGCACCCGCGGGTAACGATTCCCCCAGTACGTCTAACGCAGTGGCCATGAGATCCGTCAAGCAAATCGTCTGGTCGCTGACTGTACTGGCTGCGACTTGTGCAGGCCAGTGAACCAAGAAGGGCACGCGGTGACCACCTTCCCATATATCCGCTTTCTGTCCACGGTAGTGCAGATTGGCGCGGTGGCTATATTTTGGAATGTCACCTGGCACCCAATGTGACCCATTGTCACTGGTCACGATCAGCAACGTGTTCTTTAGATGCCCCCCCGACTTTAACGCGGCCACTATTTCACCGATCACATGATCACATTGGTTCACAAAATCACCATAGTAACCTGCTTTCGCTTTTCCTTTGAAATCTGCAGTTGGCACCCACGGAGTATGCGGAGCCGACAGCGGAAAATAGAGAAAGAACGGTTTCTTGCCATCCTGCTCATCAATCCAAGACACCGCTTTTTCCGTCACAAACGGCAATACGTCAATGTGCTTGAAATCTGGAGCTGCATCCCCGCCGCGCCACATACCGCCACCGTTTTGCCGTCGATGCGCGGATTTCTTCACCATACCAGTTGGCAGGGTTATCGGTTTTTCGTTCTCGACAAAGACGTACGGATTCATATCAAGCGATGCAGGAATGCCATAGAAATAATCAAAACCCAACGCATTAGGTCCGGGAGCCAGCGGTTTAAAATAATCGACCGCGTGCGGATGTTCTTTAGGTAACACGACGTTCGCTGCTGGATAGTCCTTGGCAGCGAGATCGGGTAGCTGAAACCCTAAATGCCACTTGCCCACGCAAGCAGTGTTGTAGCCTTGAGCTTTCAATAAACTCGCCACGGTCGCTCGTTTAGGCGAGATAAGCAAGCGACTGTAGCCCCACCCTACTCCACTCTTGAGTCGCCCACGCCACGCATAGCGACCAGTCAACACGCCGTAGCGAGTTGGCGAGCAGACGGCCGATGGTGAATGGGCATCCGTAAATCGCATTCCCCCTTTGGCGATCGCATCCATATGAGGCGTGGGGATCTTGCTGTCGGAGTTATAGCACCCCAAATCCCCCGAGCCGAGGTCATCGGCCATAATGAAAACGATATTGGGGCCATTTGCAGACTTCGTCGTTTCGCCCCACGCGGCGTTACAAAATAAACAACCTATAATCCCAATCGTTACTACAGTTCCAATTAACTTCATCATAAACTCCGTTTACAAGACTCATTTACATTATATTCGTCTGCTATTTTCTTACATCCGTTGTGTCATCTGTACCACTAATTGGCACCTGTACTGGGCTCGCAAGATAGCCAATCAAATTCCTGATCTGCACATCTGTTAAGTCCTTGAGCAAGTTCTCGGGCATCAAAGATTGATTCGACTTACGAATCACATCAACCTCAGATACCGGTAGTCGTATTTGTTCTTTGTCTGTTTGAACCAACAAGACTTGTTCGGACTCCATCGTAACAACGCCGGTCACTATACGTCCAGCAACAGTCGCAATCACACTGACCTGAAACCCTGCAGCAACAACGGCACTGGGTGTCACAATATTCTGTAAAGCATAATCGACATTCGCTCGTCCAGAACCTGTTAAATCGGGTCCGATTTTTTCCCCGTCTCCGAATAACTTATGGCAGCTAGCACACCGTTTTTTGTAAATGGCTCTTCCTTGGCTCAAGTCTGCACGCACATCACCCTGAGTTGCGAGCATTGCCTTGATCCGTGTAATTTTTATTAACTGTTCTTCACTACTAATTTGAACCGCTCCCCACAGTTGGGACAACTTATCTGTTAACTCAGCGCTATTGATATTCGAAATCTGCCGTGCTTGTTGCGGCGTAACATGTTCCCGCGGCACACGTCCGGCTTCAAGTGCAGCTAACAACTCGTATGCATAATCCTCTCGTGAGCCAAGTGTGTCGATAACAGCATTTTTTAGAGGTTTGTCTAGCGATGCATATTTGCCCAGCAGCAATTTGGGGGTTTGCACATGGTCGAAACGCCTCAAACCACGAATCGCTGCCATCTGCACTGCGCGGTCACCAATCATCCCCTGTAGCAACTCCGGGATTTTCAATTCAATTCCGACTCCGCCGCCCGCTGCGGACACCAAAGAGTTAACCGCCGTACTTCGTACCTCTGCAGCCAGGTCCTTATTTCTAGCAACGCTAACAAGTTGTGCCAGCGCCACGCCGTCTCCAAACACCGCGCCAACTTGTTGCACCAACTGTCGTCCCTTTTCGTTGTCAGAGGCTCTAACCAAGTCCGCAAAAGACCGCCACGATTTTGGCATATCCATTTGCCGTTGGCCACGCACACCTACACCGAGGCCAACCAACATTGGCAAAACTTCTTGCGACTGCGTTTTATTGAGCGTCTCTTGGTGCCGCACCATGATCGCTATCAGTTTTTCAAAATCACCAGCGTAACTCACCGCACTTACCGTAATCCGCCGCGCGACAAATTCTTGCAACAAAGCCGCATCTGACAACATCGAAAACTGTAACGCTTTACCGGCGTCTTGCAACACTACCGGTTCCATCGCATACCAAATCATCGCCAGTAACCGTTCGTCATCAGCGACGGGTATTTTCTCGACTAATGCCGCGGCGACAGTCCATCGCAGGGCATTTGGAACCTTAGCCATGCCCGCGGCGATGTGCAATCGTACCAGACCGGAGGTTTCCCGCCGTGCGAGGTCCGCCAACTCTGTCGCAATATCTTTTTTAGGCAAATCATTTTCAAACAACAACCGCACTCCCCACACACGCAGATGCTCACTGGAGTCAGTCAACAAATCCTCAAGCACTGCCCCCGATTGCCCTATGGCGTGCAAACACCACAAAAAGCGTAGCTTTCGAGTCGTATCAACCGCCTCGCGGAAATTATTCTCTAACAATTTCACTGCCGTCGTTAGATCACCTTCAGCAACCGCGCGTTCTTGCAAAATACGTCGAGCATGACGAACAAACCAATCATTCTTATGGTTCTGTAAATCAATCAATTCGGCAGTGGTTAATTCTTGCAAATCGAAAGCCGCCAAACGACTTGGCTTTCCATACGTAATCTTATAAATCCGCCCAGACCGCCGGTGGATTCCATCACGGTCATGACATTCACCGAGGTCTGTCCAGTCCGTCAAGAACACGCCACCATCTGGGCCGTATTTTAGCTCGACCCCTCTAAACCAATCACTATTAGCGAACAAGAAATCTTGACCATGCTCTGCAGTGTAACTGCTACCGTCGCGTCGTAACGCGTCCATATTGACTCGTTTACCATGCGTATTGCACATAAACATTTTCCCACGATATTGTTCAGGCCAGTTATCACCTAGATAGATCATTCCACCGCAATGACTGTGCCCGCCTCCATATTCATCGTGCAGGTTTGGCTTGCCAATTTCCTTACGACTCTCGGACCACAATCCTCCTGCAAAATGCAGGTGGTCCGACACAGACGTCATCGACACGAACGTATTGGGGTTCAAATGCGACCCGAACATCCGTTCATACCGTGCACCGGGTAGCAAATGCCATAGATGCCCAATTACGTTATTGGTGAAAAACATCTCGCCATAGTCGTCATAATCAAATCCCCACGGATTTGTCGTCCCATGCGAAACAACTTCAAATACTTTTCGCACGGGATGAAACCGCCAAATACTACAGTTCAACGTGGTACGTTGTTTGTCGCTGGTTCCAGGAGCTCCCACGTGACTTGTCGCTTTGATACCGTGGCGTCCATAGAGCCAACCATCGGGTCCCCACCGCAAACCATTGACTACGTTATGACCAATCTCCCGCAAATTAAATCCGTCTAACAATATCTGCGGAGGACCATCCGGTTGATCATCGCGATCTCCGTCTGGAATAAAAATAAGATAGGGAGCGGCAGTACACCAAACTCCGCCAAAGCCGATTTCAATTCCGGTCAGTTGATGTCCATCATCAAGAAACACTTTCTTTTTATCAAATTGCCCATCTTGATCGGTGTCTTCAAAAATGACAATCCTATCGTAAGCTTCAGCGTTCCATTCAGGATAGGAGTAGTTTTCAATGACCCACAACCGACCACGATCATCAAATGTAAATGCCAATGGCTGGTGCACATCGGGTTCGCCGGCAAACAGAGAAACATCAAACCCAGCAGGAACTTTCAAGGCCGCCAATGATTCTAACGGCGTGGGGGGCGTATCCTTAGAGTCCTGCGTATTAATCGCTTGCCGTGGAACGCCATTGGCATCCGGTGTCTCGGCGATTACCCTGCCAGTTGCCACGTCGCCAAGAAGCACGCTTGCAACAAGCAACAGGCCAAGACGTCGCCCACGTGTATTACTGTATCTCAAAACTCTTACACCACGATCGAATTATACGAACTATCAAATTATTTTTGGTCATTAAGACCTGCGTGCTAAAGCGCCCATTGGGTCCCAGGGACGCAGTGGTGCTGGTTCAAGGTCCCAGGCTTCCAACAGTTCTTCAGATAGGTATTTCTTATGAATCGCAACTTCAAACATAAACTCATCGAACCACGAATCATTCATTGTGTAAAATCCCTTCTTGCCATTCTCGTCGCCCCAACTATTCTCCACTCGCCAACGCCGCGCCCGCTGACCATTTTCATCATCGATTACATCGACGCCTGTAAACAACATGGCGTGAGTCATTAGGGTTTCGTGGTATTCCAATCGTTCCGCTTTAGTTAACGTCAATTTGGCATCGTACACATCTTCGTACTTAAACAGATCAACATCCCATACGCCTTCGTTGCGGTCCATCATTTTCCCGACATCGCAACCCATCCATACCGGTTCCCCATCAAGTAAGGTCGCCATCGTTAATTGCTTCATCGTTTGTACGTCGACATTCAAGTACTTAACAATATCGCCCCCCACGACGTTCCCTAAGAATTCGACCGTATAGGTATTGTTGTAAGAGCTGGTTTTACGTGGGTCGTTGACCAGGCAAACATAATCCTGTGGATCAGTTTGGAAATACCGATTTGCAAATTCAAGCGGTGTCATTTCACCGTCATTATGAAACACTTTGTCCTTATCATTCCATTGCCAATCAAATTCCGTTGGTGGAGTTCCGAGGTGAATGCTCAACATCCGGAAAACTTCTTCGAGAATATTTTTCTTAGTCGCTTGCACTTGTTCGTTCACATTGTCCCCTGCCAGACAACTGCGTACTTCCAATGCTCCTTTGCGCAAACGAGCGAGCAACTGTTCGTTCATTTTCCGCGTCGCACTTGAACTTTGCGTTTCCGGCATCGCGTACTTCGGTACGATTCCATGCTTACGAATAATATTGACGAACATATTCCATTGACCGCCGTCATCAAGCGGGCGTTCCAATAGAAACGCAACGGTACGGTCGTCAATCTCGCGATCAGCGGTTTCAATCATCGCTTCCAAAAAATAATTGGCGCGTTCAAACTTATCCCAAAACAAGGTGTAATTTTGACTGAACTCAAATGCCTTTAGATTCAAAGCCGCCATCGCTGCTGGGCGAAACAGATTCAATCCTGCAAATAGCCAACATCGCCCGCTCTGCTTTTGGTTGGTAACCTTCCAGCTATCTAAAAGGTTAGAGAATGAATGGTCAGTTGTAGCGACGACACTATGGTTGCGCGATACAAGATCGATGCTATTACTGGTAACAGCATTCTGCATAAGTTGGGCGGTGGGATGGCTATTGAAATCTGTTCGAAGCTGAGCGATATATTCATCGGTAAGTCGGGTGTCGGTCGTTGTTTCAGGTGTCGGTGCAATCGCCATGCAAAAGGTGCCTTATTATGGATCCCAGAATTGTTTCAGGAACTGTTGGTTGGGGTAACAGTGATAGCTTCATTCTAAACTATTTTAGCGAATTTTGTATGCAATGAACGAGTAGTACTCATAGGCCATTACCTTACGTAACATAGCCCGTTTTGATAAATTAAAAATAGTTGCGACAAACTTCCTCTTCTCGAGTACAACCTGTGCGCTTTTTATCTTGCCTCCTGCTTGCCGTGTTTTCCTTGTACTCCGGCGGATGTTTCCAACAAACCACTGGCACTGGACAACCCGCTACAGGGAGCACGCATCAACTGCGGTTAGCAACCACAACTAGCACACGAGATTCAGGGCTCCTCGATGAACTCATCCCTAAATTCCAAGCGAAATATAATTGCCAAGTGACGGTCATCGCCGTGGGAACCGGAGCTGCTCTTAAACTGGGCCAACGTGGTGAAGTCGATGTTCTGATTGTACACGCCCCTGCAGCAGAGCACGCTTTCATGCGCGATGGCCATGGTGTAACTCATCGACCGTTCATGGAAAACTATTTCGTACTGCTAGGCCCAGCAAATGATCCAGCCAAAATTAAAGATAAACCTCCAACCGCAGCGTTGCGACTCATCGCCAACCGATATTGGTTCGCCTCTCGCGGAGACGATAGCGGGACGCACAAAAAAGAACTCGGGCTTTGGAAAGCGATGGGGTCGAAACCTCCAACTTTGAAATATCTTGAAACCGGGCAAGGCATGGCCAACACGCTTTTGATCGCCGAGGAAAAGCAAGCGTACGTGCTAACTGATCGCGCAACCTACTTGCGTTTCAACGAACGACTTACGTTAGTACCACTTACATCGCCAAACCCTGCCTTAAAGAACCGATATAGCGTCATTACCGTAACGCCCACAAAAAACGATATGATAAATCAAAGGCAAGCAACTCAATTAGCTGAGTTTCTCATCACGACCACTGCCCAAAACACTATCTCGGAATATAAAATTCAAAACCAAACTTTATTCACCCCACTCACCAAGTAAACTAACCCGCGATCAAATTCCAACACCTCTAACACTTAGCCCACTTATTTTATGGAATTCATCTGGAACGGTATCGTCGAAGCGCTCAAGTTGATCCTTGCTGGTGACCCGCAAGTGTTAGACGCAGCGTGGCGCAGCATCTGGATTTCGACCACCGCCGTAGCGTTGGCGGCCGTGGTCGGAATTGCGATTGGTTCTTTGCTTGCGCGCGCAAATTTTCGCGGCCGAACTTTATTAATCATCCTCTTTCGAGCAGGCATGGGAATCCCGACCGTTCTGATTGGACTTGTCGGTTATGCCCTGCTCTCTCGCCAAGGACCATTAGGCATGCTTGAACTGTTGTACACGCCCGTGGGGATCGTGTTAGGCGAGTTTGCATTGGCGCTACCCATTATCGTCAGTTTGACTCACGCTGCGATTGCTAATCTTGATCCCCGCGTACATGAAACAGCAGTCATGCTGGGCGCGTCTCCGTGGCAACGATTAAAGACGTACTTGGGCGAAGCTAGACTAGCGATCACACTGGCGTTGCTGACCGCTTTCGCTCGCTGCTTTACAGAACTCGGTATCGCAATGATGATTGGCGGAAACATCAAATCCATAACGCGTACGCTAGCGACTGCGACGACCCTCGAAACCGCTCGTGGCAACTTATCCCGCGCTGTAGCTATGAGTCTTGTACTATTGCTGATGGCGATCGTCATGACGACGCTAATTTCTCTGCTGAGTACTCCACGATCGCAGGAGAAAAAAGTATGAGCTCGATAATCCAAATCACAGATTTGCAAATGATACGCGGCAATAAACCTATCTGCCAAGTCCCGACGCTCGAAATTCAAGCCAACCACAAAGTTGGTATCGTTGGCACCAATGGCAGCGGCAAAACGACTCTGCTCAGAATTATTGCCGGCTTAGAACGCGATTTCAAAGGGACCGTGCATTGCTCCTTGCCTCAGAATCAAATCGGCTTTGTTCATCAACATCCCTATTTGTTTAAAGGGACGGTCAGCGAAAATATACTTTACGGTATTCGATCGATGGCAACCGGTGACCGCGATACATTAGTACAACACATGCTTGAAAGTTTTAAGATCCAACATCTCTCAAACCGTTCGTGCCAGCAACTTTCCGGTGGTGAACAACGCCGAGTAGCATTAGCAAGATCTCTGGTGCGTCAGCCCAAGTTGCTATTACTCGACGAACCATTCGCCGACCTCGATGACGATGGGATAGAAGCAACGTGCAACATCCTCGACAACCTCACGCAAACAACCATTCTCATTTCCTCACCCACGACCATACATTCTGCCTTGGCCATCGACGGGGAACTCGTCTTGGACTCGATTGCTTTTTAATAGCAAGATGCTGCTTTACAGTTGTCACCTTGATGCTTTTCTGGCGGAAGGGCTCGAGGCTCCATTCCCCGCCACATCATGCTACAAGTCCATAATTGCATCGATATCTTTGTCCAAGCGATTTGCCGGCGTTACGAGAGCTACCATGAACAAAATGGTCAGCGTGACGAGCATCGAGAATGCGCCTAGGTGAAAGTCATAGGGCAAAAGGGTGTCGGTCAAATATAAACCGGCATAACACACCAATCCCGAAATGACCGAAGTGTTTACTGCGATCCGATTCGCACGCTTCCAGTTGAATCCAATCGCCACGATCGGCACGATAGCAATCGCGAAAATTGACCAACCCATCACGCCTAATATCGCGACCATTTCACCCGCGTAATAAGCCAACAATCCAGCGCCCACTGCAATTGCAACCGTAGCAATTCTTGCCCACCGCAGTTCATACTGGAATGGCTTCATGCCAAATGCTTGTGGTAAATCGTGGACGAGCGCCGCGGATCCGATATTTAAAAAACTGTCGGCAGTTGACATGATCGCGGCAAAAAGACCGGCAAAGACGACGCCTGCTAAGACCGGATGGGCATAAGATGTCAGGAATTCAGATGCCGCTTGGTCGCCGTTCAGCAAGGGTGTACCATGTGTTGCATTTAATACGACCGCACGCATGCAAAGCCCGATCGAAATCCACAACAATGCTGCCAAACTATAACCGACCACGGACACTGGCAACATGTGACGAGAATCTGATATGTTTTTAGTCATCATTAGTTTAGTGATCACGTGGGGTTGCCCACACAAGCCAAGGGTCATAATGAAATAGAATGATAAACAGGAAATCATGCCAAACGTTCCCCAAGGTTGCATAGCTTCCGGGTCGTCTTGCGTGATAACTTCCGCCATTCCCAGCAACCCACCGTCGACCGTCGCTATTGTCGTAAGCAACACTAAAACCGCAGCGATTACCATGATCACGCCTTGGATCAAGTCGGTATACACGGATGCGATGATCCCGCCCGTCACACAATAGAACACTAACACGGCACAACTGATGACATAACACCACTCAATTGGTGTCGTGGCCCAAGCAATGTCCTGCAATATTTGAAACAACACGACAGACATCGCTTTGATTTGTACGCCCAAGTACGTGATCACTCCAAGTAGGATAGCCACCGCCGTTAAACCGCCCGTGAACCGCGAGTTGTATCTAGCGGACACCGCATCGGGCAACGAAACCGGCTCTCTTAACTCGGCAAATAATCGCAATCGCTTGCCGAGCAGAAAAAACATGATGCACATACCGATCGATACGTTGACCACCATCCAAAATGAACTGGTCCCAGCGAGATAAACCAATCCCGGTCCACCCACAAAACCAAAGCCACTCATCGTACTCGAAAACACGGCAACACTTGTCACAATCATCCCGAGATGACGACCGGCCATAAAGAAATCTTTGGTGCTTTTAGTCCTGCGCATGGCCCACAGTCCCACCGCAATGCAAACCAGCATGTACACCACGATAAACCCAAAGATGATGCCCGAGCGGTATTCTTCCATCAGCTCGCCTCCTGCGCGGCCGCATCATCCGATTTCGCTGATTGAACTATTTCACGAAATTCTTTGAGTGCTGCCTGCGGCAAGATTCTATCTTCGTAAAAAAGTACGTATATTACGACGAACCCCAGCGGCACACCGTATATACCCAGAAACATCAGACTTGTGGCAATTGGAAAGGGTCCCAAATAATCTGGTTCCGTGGGTTCCAGCCATGACATTTGGTAAGTCGTGCACAACAAAATGAATGCACCAAGTAATACCAGCAGGACCATCACCATCAAATTCCAAAAATATCCGGCTTTGTCTAGGTCGGCATGTTTCGAACGGCAAGCCCAAAACAACAGCATGCAAAACATTAGGATAATGCTGCACCCAAATAACAAACCGGGAACGACTATATGTTCATGCCGGAGGGCTCCGTCGCCTCCTTGCATCATAGAATCTTCTGGCGTGGCAATCGTTGCGTCCGAGTGCGGGCGACCCGTTGCCGCCGGGGGCTCAACACTGAAAAACACCCACAACACTGCGGTCCAAATAAGCGCGAGAATAATAATGGCTGGCCAATATTTCATGTCAATCACTAAATACTTGATGGCTTACAAAAACAGCTAAACAACGATCGGCTGTTCCTTAGACATTAAACAAGAAATGACAAATATCACCGTCTTGCACGACATAGGATTTACCTTCAACTCGCAGTTTTCCTGCTGCGCGAAGTTCTTTTTCACTTTCATACTCTACCAAATCACCTACTGAATAAACTTCGACGCGGATAAAACCTCTCTCGAAATCAGTATGAATAACGCCAGCGGCTTGGGGTCCGGTCGCGCCAACTGGAATTGTCCAAGCACGAACTTCTTTTTCACCTGCCGTAAAGTAACTCTGCAATCCGAGAGTTTGATAGGCTTCACGCGCCAGAACTGACAACGACGGTTCAGTAAGTCCTATCGATTCAAGCATCTCTGTGCGATCTTGTTCATCCAGCTCAGCGACTTCTGCTTCGATACGAGCACAGACGTGAACAATCCCAGCATTCACGCTTTTAGCGTAATCACGTACTTGCTCTACCAGTGGACCTTCGCCACGCAGATCATCCTCATCAACATTGGCGACATACAGAACCGGCTTGGCGGTTAGCAGCCCGTAACTATGAATCAGCTCAAGTTCGCCCTCATGCAAATTCAAACTTCGCAACGGCTCGTCTTTACCCAAATGTTCAAGACATTTATTGATTACCAAGACCGTTGCTTGTGCTTCTTTGTCACCGCTGCGAGCCGTCCGCTCAGCTTTATTCAAGGCATTTTCAAGTGTCTGCATGTCCGCAATCATCAACTCACTTTCGATGATTTCGATGTCATCAAGCGGGTTAACTTTACCAGCGACGTGGATGACATCTTCGTCTTCGAAACAGCGGACCACTTGAATAATTGCGTCGACTTGACGAATGTGGCTCAGGAATTTATTACCTAGCCCTTCACCTTCACTAGCACCTTTAACAATCCCAGCAATATCAACCAATTTCAACACTGCGGGAATTACTTTTTCCGGCGGAATATATTTGGTGATTGTATCGAGTCGTGCATCCGGCACGGGCACAATACCTTCGTTCGGTTCAATTGTACAAAACGGATAATTGGCGCTATCGGCGCCTTGCGAACTCGTCAATGCATTGAATAACGTGCTTTTACCTACGTTTGGTAATCCAACAATTCCAGCTTCCATAATCAATCAGAGCTCATCACAAAAACAGTAAAACGGTAAGTGCTCCATCCTACAATATGCGACGCCAATCGGTAATAGGAGAAAACATCCACCAATTAGTGTTAATTTATGGACCGGCTTGCGTCACGACTTTGAATATGGAGATGTCACTGATCATACGTTGGGCTAGCTTGGGGTTGCTATCACGTAAACGCTCTAGATGCTTTCGCATGTGGCGGTTACCCGCAATTTGACGATTGGACATCATTTTGCTGACGACCATGAACTCCATCTCTTCCATATCCTCCTGCTTGGCTACCACTGGCAGGTGGATAATGTCATTGAGCCGTTGTAAGTCGAAGAACACCTCTTCATACGTCGCTTCATTTCTAACGTACGTCATCACATCGTTTATCTTATCAATAGCATCACACTGGCCGCCGAGATACGTGCCCCAATTTGTCGATTGAACATCAAGCATAATCGCCGTCGCTTCTGCATCGGCTAAAGGCACACGGCTTGGTGGAATAGCCAAATAGCCCACATAGATCACGAACATAACGATCAAACTAACGCCAATACCAATCAGCACTTTCCAGAGCGACTGGCCTTCAAAACCGCGACCATCAAATTCTTCCCCGGCTGCTTCCGCGCGATTTTGCTCTTTACGCTTACTGCGAAACACGGATTTCGTGGACGATGAACGAACTCCTACCGCAGAAACTCCACGGCGTAAAACGGGCGCACTGCTACTTGCAGATGCCGCTGGTACCAAGACATCGGCACCACACTTAGAACATTCCGTTTGCTCACCACTTTGCACATCGTCAACCGTGAGGTTTTCTCCACACATCAAACAGCGAAACATGATGGTCATAATTGTCATTCTTTAAATACGCTTGCGAAACACCTCGGTTCATTTCGAGTAGCCGCAGTATAAATACAGGCCACTTTCGTCGATACCCATATCATCGGTTACCTGTGGACTGTCATTAAAACAATTCTTTGATTGCATTACCTTGTGCGACAATCATCGGCCTTCCAACAGGTGTCATCATTTCCTGTTCGTAGTCGATACCGAGCGCCTTAAAAACGGTCGCATGAATATCTTGGACTTCGTGTTTATCCACAACGTCGGCGGCCTCATCTTTCGCATCTCGAGCTGGCTCAGGGTTTGTTTCGCCGATTACACGTCCACCTTGGATCCCGCCTCCACCTAAGGCAATCGTAAATCCATGAGGCCAATGGTCCCGACCATTTGTGCTGTTGAGCCAAGGTGTGCGACCAAATTCACCACCCCAGACCACAATCGTACTTTCCAACAAACCGGTATCTTCGAGTTCCGCGAGCAGCGCAGACATCGCCGCATCCATAATTTTCGTACGGCTCGCTTGGCCCGAGGTGTTATTTATATGGCTATCCCAACCGCCAAGCGTAATTTCCACACATCGCACTCCGACTTGAATCAACTGAGTAGCAGCCAAACAAGCGCGACCGAACGAAGTGTCTCCGAAGCGATCTTTTTTTGTTTGCGATACATCCTTCAAAGAAAAGGCTTTAAGCTGCGTAGAAGCCATCATGTCAACCGCTCTTTGCATCGACAATTGATGGAGCGTTTTTTTCTCATCAAGGTTCCGCAGGCGACCGCGAGCAAACTCCTGCTCAACCACTCCAAATAAATCCGCGCGGCGTTTCTTATCGCGTTCTTTGTTCACGCGACTCAGAACATCTGGAACGGGTTGCCGAGGGTCGCCAACTTGAAACGCATCGAACGAATCACCGAGGTAACCTCCCCGCGCGGGATTGTTTGTTGTCAGCATAGAAATATGCCGCGGAATCTCTGATTCATCCGTCAACTGATGACACATAACCGCTCCGATAGACGGGTGCACCAAGGTGGGGTCCGGGCGAAAACCTGTTTTCACATTGTAAACACCACGAGCATGGTCACCCTCGCGACTAACCACACTCCGTACCAAGCTTAAGTGATGCATCTGTTCGGCCATCAATGGTAACGTCTCGGCAATTTTTACATTCTTGGCCGAGGTCGCAATCGACTTTACACCCCCACTATATAATTCGCTAGCTTGGGGCTTGGGATCAAACGTGTCGCGCTGACTTGGGCCACCCTGCATCCACAACAGGATTACGCTTTTGGCGGGCGCATGCGCATCAGGAGCAAGTTCTTGAGCGTGTGCAAGTTTCGTGGCTAACGGTGTCAACCAAGACATACTAGTCGCTGCCGCAGCCTGCATACCAGCTGTTAACAGTGTCCGACGATTCCAATGTTGCTGTGTTTGACAAGCCATTTATGTACTTTTCTTTCTCCGTTTTTAAAGTGGATGTTCTTTGCAATGAGCAACCCTAATGATTCCACGAAAACTCGGTGCTATTAATTAAAGTCCAAAAAAGATCTTCCAATACTTGCTCCCGTTGGCCGGGCGAAACCGCATGCAATGCCGTTAAGAAGTGATTCCGCTCTGTCTCAGAAGGTAGCCGAGTAAGTACGCAAAGATATGTGATTTCAATGGCATCTGTGTCATCTTCAGCAATTGCTGCAATACGTGCGGCGGTATTTGAATCGTCAGAACTGCGTGTACGGTCTGTCACGAAATTACCATTCATCATTAGCAATCGTTGAGTAATTGTACCGCCACGATCCTCAAATTCATCCTCTCCGGTATCCCCGTATCGTTTAACAAAGGACAAAATATCCTGTTGTTGTTGTTGCCGCACCGTATAACTAACGTCGGCATTAATCGTCTGTACCTTTGCGGTTTGCCCAATGCCACCAGCAACTTGCTCGGGCCGCAAACGCACTAAAGGAAAAACCGTCCACGCGCGCTCGTGTTGTGAAGTCACCTCAAAGGCTGCTCGACTAGAGATACGAAAGACATCGAGGCGAGTTATGATTTGGATCAGTCGTTTCAAATCGTAATCATGATCACTAAAATCCGTTGCCAAGAATTCTAGACCTGGCGGAAACGGTCCCATCAACGGAATGTCATCTACAGGGTCCACCAACGGTTTACCAAATATTATTGCCCACACCCTGTTCACGGCTGTTCGCGAGAATGCTTTGTTTTGGCGGGCAGTGATCCAATTAGCAAGTTGCCCGCGTCGGGAACCTGTAGGCAATTCTAAGTCAGATCGAAACGGGACTTTGGGCGCAATGTGAGAATCTTTTTCATCGCCCAGGTAGGTATAAAAGTAGTTGTGAAAATCATCTTGTACGCCGCCGAGACTGATACTAGCTTGAGAATAAAAAGCTGCAAATTGATGAAAATCGGTTTGCAGCGCCTCACGCGATATCCCATCGAAGCTCAAACCAATGGTGCCCAGTGCATCATCATGGCACTGCAGACAGTCCAAACGCATTCCTAAAAATGCGCGGCTCGTACGTCCGGCTAGTTTTGGCAAGTCTGGGCGACCGCCACTGTCATCAGTAATCGTTGCCGTTACAAAATTAACAGCTGGATCACTTACCCAGACACCCGTACCGCTGATTAATTCGCGACATAAACTATCGTATGGGCGGTTTGCAAACAGTTGGTCACTCAGCCACAACTGAAAACGGCGGCGACGATAGACCAAGAAGGGCCCAGCATCCACACCGACAAACACTCGAGCAAATCGTTCACTGACATAATCCGCGTAACGACGATCTGCTAGTAAATATTGGATATAGCGATCCATTAATTCGTATTCTACTGCTATCGTTTCACCCTGCTGATCTGACGGGCCAAACTCTCGAATTTCTTCCAGAGAGGGGACTGTTCCGTGAAGCGCGAGCGAAGCTCGTCGCATGACTGCGCGGACCGACGCAGGTGCTGCCGCTTCTAAATCGGCAGCCTTCCATGAATCAGAAAACTCGTCATTCACCGCCGCAACGACGTTCAGGATATCGGTATCCACAGGCAGCTTCCGCCAAGCCGCAGAAGATATTTTTTTATTCGTTGACAGCAGACTGCTTGAAATAACGCCGAACACGACGAGGCAAATCGATACCGAAATAATTGGCCGCCATTTCATTTTCACAGATTCCTCATACGTCAACTTACGCCCATTTCCCACTAAGTGAATTGTATAATGTATTATAGCATTATGAGTTTGCTTTTCTAGTTCATACGCCTTTAGCGCTTAGGCTACGTTTATAGAATCGGCATTCCAAACGCCTAATACCATTTTTGCCTATAAATCAACATCGTTTCTCCATTGATCATGCTTGAAAACGAACACGATAATCTGGAACTAATCCCCCCAACTGGTTTGCCAGAGGTTGTTGCGCCTCCGGTGGAAGCGGTCGTCCCGATACCGGTGCAGCCGGTGATTCCGATTAGCGTCCAACCCTTTATACCGGACAATCAATATTCAACACAAAGTATGGGCGTTGTTAAACAAATCACCCACGTTGTGTTTTTTCCCTTTCGTGTGTTTTACCGTTTCGTATTCTGGATCTTTGGTGTCGTTGTCCTCGTTACAGCACTCGCTCTCGCGGCATCACTGCCTATCGTTCAATTCATCGCGCTGGGATATTTACTTGAGATATCCAGACGTATTGTGAAACACCAAAAAGTTCGTGCTGGGTTTTGGGGAATCCAAGCCGCTGCTCGAGCGGGCGGAATCATCCTTGGGACATTCCTGATTTGGCTCCCCGCATACTTCATGTCGAATTACTACGTGGATGCCACAATCATGCTCCCCGGCAGCGAACGAGCTGCCCAATACGGTCGGCAGACTGCCTTGCTAGCTGCATTTACAATCCTTATTACCTTATGGGCTTGGGCCCGTGGTGGATTACTGCGACATTTTATTTGGCCGGCGCCCGTAAAGTTTTTGAAAGAAGGATTGAATCGTAAGATCTACGTCGCCGCGCACGACAAGTTCTGGGAATGCGTCAGTCAATTTCCCTTGCGTGAACTTTTTGTGTCAGGATTTCAAGCATTTGTTGGTACATTCTGCTGGCTCATTGTTCCCCTTGGATTGTGCATTGGCGGGATGGTTTTACCACGCGGTATAAACATCGTTTGCGGAACGATCGGATATATTTCACTCGCAATTATTTTCTTGTACCTACCGATGCTGCAAACACGTTTCGCTGTGGAACGACGGCTTGCCGTATTTCGAGAGATCGGCGTTGTACGCTCAATGTACCAACGCGCACCACTGGCATTATGGATATCGATGGTTTCCGTGTGGCTGTTGGCGTTGCCCGTATATTTAGTCAAAATCGAACTAACACCGCGAGAAGTCGTGCTGTTGCCGGCTGTTGTTTTTATCATCTTCGCTTGGCCGACTCGCATCCTTCTAGGCTGGGCCTACGCTCGTGCCCAACGCCGTGAAACGCCGCGGCTAAAATTGTCGATCTGGTTAGGCCGTCTGACCCTCATCCCCATCGTATTTGCTTACGGTTCGATAGTACTCGCTTCGCGTTATACATCATGGTATGGTGAATGGAGCTTACTGGAGCAGCATGCTTTGCTTATCCCAATTCCATTCTTTAGCTTCTAGTTGCAGCAGACCATCAAGCAATAATCTCTCTTCTCAAGGGACAGCATGTCAAATACACCAAATGAAAATGATCCGTTAAACCTAAATCCGCCGATGGAAGCGAACACTCCCAATCCATATTTGACTCCCCAAGCTGAACAAATGGCTCCGCTGCAGCCGCAATATGGACAAGACATGCAAGGCGACGCCACCGGCGGACTCATTCCCTACAAAAACAAATGTGCACTTATCGCATATTACGTTGGCATCTTCTCCTTCTTCATTCCTTTTTCTGGCATCGCAAGTATCATCCTTGGGGTCAAAGGGCTGCAAGCTCGTAAACAGAATCCTGTAATTAAAGGTTCGGTTCATGCGATTGTTGGAATTGTCGCTGGCGTCTGCACAATCATCTTCCACATCTGTGCAATCGGGGCAATAGTTGTTGGCGTTATGAATTCGTAGTCATTCCGTAACCTCCAGCTATTCATCGGCGGTTATGCATGATGGCGATTGCCCACAACGGCAATGAACATCAACATCCACAGAATCAATAATGGAAATGCAAGCGCGTTGAAAAAGAATACCGTTTCGAATCCAACATACGCTCCGCCTTGCAACGCCGCTTGGCAACTCCAATAGCACGCTACATAGGAAATTGTGAACAATACAAAATCGATCAGACCTAAGCCCCAGAACCACCATATTTTTCGAGGCCGGCCATGATAGATCGTCGCGCAGCAGATCCAAGCGAATTGCATAAACGTATAGCCGCAGGCTCCACAAGTCGTAGTCATGACAATCCAACGTGATTCCTGCAATAAGTATTGAGTGGCGTCGCCTGTGGTGACTGCAAGATGCGCAGTTTGAATAAATTCAGAAACCAGAGAAAATTCAGCCCACTGCTCGGGAATCAGCGCTGAAATCGTAAACACCAATGCTGCCAACGACCAGTAATACGGCCAGCGAGTACCAGCGACTCGCCTGCGATAGGCGTGCCGAAAATAACAAACGATTGCGATGGCCGCAGCAAGGTTGGTAACCGCGGTGCATTGCCACACGAGCCAACCAAGCCGCCAAGACAAAACGTTGTTGCTGACGTAATGAGCGCGATCTAATATAGGCAGTTGCACATCAAGCCCAGGTTGCAACACACCGAGCGCGGTGATCACCCCTAAAACGTGTAGACCGGCTGAAACCAACAACGTGTAAACGACCCAACGATAATAACGTGTAGACTTTCGAGATAACGTTTTGGTGGAATAATTCATTGGTAGACTCTCGGTTTTATTGGTTCTTTGTATCATCAATTCAAACCGCAGCACACTATCAAGCTTAACTGCTTTCAGAAAACGAAAAGTGGGACAAGTCTCTTTCGACATATCGATTTTATGGAACAAACTGTACGCTAATACGTAACAACTCTTATATAATGAAGCTGTGCTTACAAACAGAGAAAAAGAATCACTGCTAGCGTATCATGACCACTACTGACTCCGAAAATCTGCATTCCGCCTCTCTCATCGGGCTAACTCTGGGCGACTATCAGATCCTCAGACGCCTCGGACATGGTGGGATGAGTGTTGTTTATTTAGCCGAACAACAATCGCTGAAACGACGAGTTGCCTTTAAGGTACTCAAAAGTAACCTCGCTGAACAAGAATCCTATGTGCGTAGATTTCACACGGAAGCCCAAGCGGCGGCGTCTCTGGTCCACGCAAATATCGTTCAAATATATGAAGTCGGTAACATCCAAGGGATTCACTTTATCGCCCAAGAATATGTTGCTGGGCAAAACCTCGCTCAATTCATGCAGCGTAACGGAAATATCTCAAGTGGCTTAGGCGTCAATATTCTGCAACAGATTGCCGCGGCCCTTAATCGAGCGGGCAAGCATGGGATTATTCATCGTGACATCAAACCTGAAAACATTATGCTCGCACCAACCGGTGAAGTCAAAGTTGCTGATTTTGGATTAGCTCGAGTTGTCGATCAAGCTGACGGTGTACAAACCACTCAGATTGGTATCACGATGGGGACGCCCCTGTACATGAGTCCGGAACAAGCGGAAGGCAAAGCGGTCGATCCTCGCAGTGACATGTATTCGTTAGGGGTAACAGCTTATCACATGCTAACTGGAAACCCTCCGTTTCGAGGTGAGACGGCGTTGAGTGTTGCCGTTCAACACCTCAAACGCGAACCGGTGGCGATTCAAGAACATCGCAGTGATCTTTCTGCAGCGTTTAGCTCGATCATTATGAAGTTGCTAGCCAAAGATCCCTCTGACCGTTTTCAAAAAGCAACCGACTTACAAGAATCGCTGCGGAAACTGCCGGCCGCCGATATGGACAATAGCTGGCCGGATGATCTCGACCGCTGGGATTGGGAAAACATGTCATTGGCAAACTCTCGAGTCCAAGCAACGCAACAACTTGATGCCCTAATGAAAACTCACACGCGGCAAGCTGGGAAGTTTGCCTTGAATCGCTTGTGGGTACTTACAGCGGTCATGTTCTTTGTCGGTGGCATGGTACTGGCGAGTATGCGATACCAAGAAACACCACTGGACGTAACCATCAAGCCGACAAACACCATCGAGAAATATGATACGGTTGAGCAACAGTATTATTACGCATCGATCCTCAACACCGATGAAGCATATAAATGTGTTGAAGAATATTTCCCGCCGACGGATTCTCCCAACAATAATTACTACACTCTACGCGCGCACCAACGGCTAGGTGATTTATATTTGGTCGCCGCAGATTTCGAACTCGCCGAATCCTATTATCTAGAACTTGTTCTCTTGGGACCTGAAGAACGACATTTCCGCGGATTTGGGTTAGCGGGATTAGCGAATATTTATCATCGTCAGAACGATCTTAAAAAGGTTGTCCAAGAACTCGTCGCGCTCAGTGAGATCATTGACCAAATCGATCTTAAAGTTCAAATGGAAATCATCGATCGCCTCGATGAGGATCTTCGCAAGACCTTTGAAGAGCAGCGCGCGGTCCCAACCTATCAATAAACCGATGTTCAGGTTTGAATCTGCAACAACTGGTTCAAGCTACCCGATTGAAAGCCACGCAGGTCAATTGTGACAACGGCAAATCCCAGTGAGCGAAGTTTTGTATCGACATTTTGCCGCATAGCAGCACTTGTCAAATCAGTAATCTGCTCAGCGTTTACTTCTATGCTCGCTAAATCATTGCGATGATAACGCACACGCACATCGGTAAATCCACGATCTCTGAGAAAACATTCTGCCGCGTCCACCATTGCCAACCGCTCCGGTGTGACCGTTTCTCCATATGCAATGCGACTGGATAAACAGGGACTGGCCGGACGATCCCAAACTGGCAAGTCCCAGAACTTAGCGATTTCCCGGACCGTTGATTTATTAAACTGACAATCCGCCAATGGAGTCACGACTTGATGCTCAACTCCGGCTGCTAGCCCTGGTCGATAATCACCCAGATCGTCTAGATTCGTCCCGCTTAACAGCACGCATCCTGTCGTCGCGGTAGCCAAGGACTGCAACTTTTGATAGAGTTCGGTTTTACAGTGATAACACCTGTCGCCAGCGTTTCGCAAATAATCTGCATTTTCGAATTCCGCTGTTTCAATAACTTGATGCCGGATACCAATTAACTTTGCGGTTTGTTGAGCCAATTGCAATTCGCCGCTGGCCAGACTCGCACTTTGAGCGGTAACGGCAAGCGCCCGGTCGCCCACTGCGAGACAAGCTGCTTTGGCCACCACGCTACTGTCAACTCCAGCAGACAAAGCAACCGCGCAGGATTCAAACTGAGAAATGAACCGGACTAGGGTTTGAGCTTGTTTGGAGACTTGAGCAATCGAATGGGAGTCAATTTGGGTCGCTGCAAGAGACATAGGAATCACCGATCATAAAAAAGCCTCCGCCGCAATGCCGTGGTAGTGAGTTTTGTGAGAGCCCGCAAATTTAAGGTGGGGACTTGGAAAACAGGACGTGTGATCCGCAACCTAGCAATAACGAGTATTCCCAAATCGTGGCATGACTCGTGGCTGTCATCAAAAACCAGTCCCCTGCGGTTCTCGTATCGGCTCCCCAAAAAATCAGCACTAGCCCACAAACATGGAAGAGGCTACCCGCAACTTTAGCACTGCAGCTAGGGAATTGCAAACCGATTGCTGGTATTGAAGTTTTAACAGGCGGCCACAGAGAAGCCTGCGCTGCCTACCCTTTCCTGAGTTCACGCAGGGCGGCGATGCGATCTTTGACGGTGGGCTCGAGAATCTTGATGTTGCGTTCAATAGAAATGACGACGGTCTTTTCTCGTAAGCCATCTGCGCCATTCGCGACCAATGGAAATACCTTACGGCGGTCTGGCAAGTCCATGCGAATCGTAAAACTACCATCTTTGGCCAGCTTCACTGGTTCACCGGCCATCGAAACTGTGGCATCCGGCTCAGCGTTGCCATAAACGATCAATTCAGAATCGACTTCAAAGTGCAATTTCGACTCGTCTTCGTCTTGCCCAGACAAACCATGCTTCATTACAACCGACTTGCTCATCGGACGTTGCAATTGCTGTTCAAATAAATCCTTGAGGTCTTGATTGCCGTGACCGTCGGCATCTCCACCACTGAGAGCAAAAATGCGTTTGTAGTCCTTCGCAATTTCATCCCAATTCATGTCCGTTGTATCACAGGACCCTGGAGCCGGTGGCGTTACGGAATTACTGCGGCACAACGGATGGAATTTCCCAGTGTCCGCCAAATATCCAATCTCAACTTGGTAAGGAGTTGGCGTTTGATCGACATCGACATACCAATTCGTCACGCCGCCATGAATTTCAATGTCTCGCAGGACACGAGTTCCATGAACCTGTTGTGAGTCGTTCTGCACTTCGTACAAACGAATGATCGGCCGAGCCGTGTGCCACTGGTGTGCTAAGGCTGCTTGGGCCCGAGCCACACTTTTCGATTTAATCTCCCAGCACACCTGAATCCAATAGGAATCTCTCACCAAAACGACAACACGATCGCGCGTTAACCGCTTACTTGCACCGTTGCGACTAAATGCTGGACCGTTGGACAAATCCTTCAAACATCTTTTTTCCGCTGTGTCCATCACCAACGCTCGAATTGGTATCGCTGTTATTTTTGGCAATGCTGTTGCGTTTACTTTCGTCCGCCTCGTAGCAGAACGTTTATTCTTGTTGCGTGCCGTGGATCTAGTCTTGTTTCGCGTCTTGGCCGCCTTGAGAGCCCGTAACTTATTGACCAAAGCGGTAACCAACTCCGGTTTACGCATCGACGCATAACCCGTGATACCTAAGTCTTTTGCTTTTTGACCTAGTTCTTTTACCGTCTTTGATTTTAGTTCTGTGCGAGACATAAATTTGTTATTCCTTCGTTATGATATTCTGTCGTTCACTAGCGGAGGCTCTAGTATCAAGAGAATAAAGCGGTGGGCACAACCTGTGTGTTTCGAGGCGGGAAGGTAGTAAGGATTATCACGGGTGGGTGGGTCGCTGTTTACTTCTGCGTAAACTTGCGATCCAAAGTGATAACAAGATTTTGCTCCGCACGTCATGACAAAAGACGCACGACTATTCATCCATGAGAATGTGCAATAGATGATCGTGGACCACCAATCGCAGGCAGACAACCAGCGAACCAGAATACCGTTCCATCAGACTTGGTCTCGCTGCAAGTTTTCAACAAAATAGCTAATCAACGATTTTCATCATGACTGGCACGTCAAAGAACTCGTCTACTTAAGAGTTTGATTATTTAACCAATCTCAACTGCATTTTAATGTAATGGAACACTCGAAAATTGGCAACTTGCTATCCCCCCAATAGGGTGTTTTTTTGACCCTAAACTAGTGACTGAGCCGGCCCCAAAGACCAGCAATTTACCAGCGAAGTTATTAATTTGGAAAAATATTGGTCTTTCTCGACAGGCATTCGTCAACGCCAGACAACGAACAGTTACTGCTACTTGATTTCGCTAAAATCACCGAGCAAACAAACTATAGAAAACATCTATTTTATCGGGCTCACCTTAGTTGACCTGTGAGGTGATTAATTATAAATTAACCGGCTTTAAGGAATGTAATATCCGTAACTAGATTATTTTTTACGATATAGTAACTTGCGAATTAACACTTGTTTCTTCGCTAACGAACGCTATTTTGCCGTTTATAGATTCACCAACAGTGACGCACTAAATCGGTGAATCACGAAACAACGGTGATGAACGGAAATAAGTCCCGTGACGGATCCAAAACATCCCATAAAAAAACCAGAATACCCTGCGACTCCTCGGCGATCGTCCATAGCGGAAGCCTACACGTGGGTGTCACGAATTATGAGTTGTTCCATTACGATGGTCCTGCCAGGAATTGCAGGTCATTACTTAGACGCTCATTTTGAGACATCCATGTGGGAAATTAGCGGTTGGATAATTGGTCCCATATTGGGGTTTTACCAGTTATTAGTAATCACTAAGGAGCCGACCCAAAAACAAGAATCTCAGCAATCAACAATACGGGAGCTCGACAAGTAATGAGCGACCAAGTTGATACTGAGCATAATGACCAAACCGCTGTGACTACCGAATCGGTTGCCACAACAAGGCTTAAACCTTGGAAAGCGTTTTTAATCATTACGCTTGTTCTAGGTGGGGTATTTCCGGTGATCGCGTGGATTGGGTACAAACAATACCAACAAGCTGGGTTTAATGCGGTGTTAATCGCGGCCCTGCTTTGCTGGGTTGGATCCATCCTAGGAATCATTCCTTCCATCCTAGCGCGAGACTCGGAACAACCAGAACAAGGAGTCAACGCAGTATTGATGGGGATGCTTGTTAGAATGAGCATTCCCTTAGGTGGCGGATTTATTCTCCACCAGTCAGTCGATGAACTCGCTAACGCCAAAATACTGATGTTTACTCTGATTTATTACTTGATCGCCTTGATCGTCGATACCATACTCGCACTGAAACTTGTACGACCCAAAAAGCCCAATCAAGCCCAATAAAGCCAAATCAAGCCTCACATTTCTCACGAACTTCAAACACCAAAAGCACAGCAATAAAGGCAAGCAGCTCAGATGGCCAACCCGATACTGCATATTAAGGACGCTTACTTTTTTGAAGTACCCAAATTCCTGCTGCCATCCAACAAGACATTACCATCGGAATTCCCCAATGTCTGGCTGAAGCTCGATCCCGATGTACAACGCATCGAAGCGTTAGAAATGGCAATGGCAAGCAGCAATAATCTCGTACCGGGGTTATCTGCTGAACAGTCCGTGCAAGAATGGGAATCTTGGAGTCATCAAGATGGCAACCATGGAGCGCCCTACGATGTGTTCTTTACAGCCAAAGATTATGGTAGTATTCCGCAAATAGACCATATGCAAGCGGAACAAAAAGCGATTGCTCGAGCAGATGAATTCGCGCCACAATGGACACACGACGGACGCCTCGAATGGTACAACCATCACATCAGTGGCAAAATCCTAATCCCACAACCATTTGCTGAACTACGAAACCTCCATGAAGCAGAATCTGGCTTCGCCATATCCAAGTTCATGGTTATTGAGTTAGCGGTCGCGATCATCATTTTTGTGCTATTTTCCCGACTGGCTAAGAAAATTGCAACTGGCGAACCCGTTCGTGGGCGATTTGCCAATTTCCTCGAGACATTCCTAATTTTTGTGCGCGATGAAATCTCCCGTCCTTCTATAGGAAGCGATGCTGATTTTCACCACGGCGACGACGATCATCACGATGGTGACGCACCATTAACCTACAAGAAAGCTGATGCGCTAACACCAATTTTCTGGACAATGTTTCTGTTTATTACTGGCTGCAACCTATTTGGCTTAGTACCGTGGGCAGGTTCACCAACCGCCGTGCTTGGTGTCACGTTTGCGCTAGCAATAGCAGTATTTCTGACCTCCTTGATTGCGGGTTCCATAATGCACGGCCCAGTCGGTTTTTGGGTTGCACAGTTGCCTAGTATGGAATTGAGCTTCGCCATCGGTCTTGTCATTAAACCGATGCTGTGGATTATCGAAATCATCGGGCTATTTATTAAACATGGAGTATTAGCAGTACGTCTGTTGGCCAACATGGTAGCAGGTCATATTGTGCTGTTATCAATCATGGGCATGGCTACCCTAGCAGCTGGGAATCTGTTCTTCTTGATTGCACCCGTTACCATTATTGGCGCAGTATGCATTGGTTTGCTCGAACTATTTGTTGCCTTCCTACAAGCGTACGTTTTTACATTGCTGTCGGCACTGTTTATCGGAGCCGCAATGCATCACCATTAAGGTATCAGCATGTCAACAAAACAAATCACCACTTTATAGTAAAATCAAATAAGACTTAATCAAAATCAACTACTCTCAGCAATCAATGCCAAAACAGTAGATTCAAAATTGAGGAAATCACGTGGACACGATGAAGTTACAACGCTGGCAAGCATGGAGCCTCGCACTTTGTGCCGGACTCACTCTTTCTTTATTCACAGTTGCGAACACTCTGCAAGCAACAATGCATGACGAAGACGAACATGCCACACAAGAATCACATGCACCTGATGAGCATACAGATCAAGGCCACGGCAACGAGAACGCTCACACTGCCCATGCACCGCATGACAATTCTCATAGCAATGCATCGCCTAACCTAGATAAAGCCGAAGAATTCAAAAAAGACATCGCGATTTATACGCTCGTTGTCTTTATTCTAATGATAGTGCTACTTAGAATCGTGGCCTGGAAGCCAATTATTGCCGGCCTCGATGCCCGTGAACAAAAAATAATCAGCGCTATCGAAGACGCGCGTAAAAGTGCAGACGAAGCCCAACTACGTCTCGAAGAATACGAAGCACGATTGGCCGCTGCCGCTCAAGAAGCGAATGAGCTTGTTGCCGAGGGTCGACGCGATGCTGAAGCAACTAAAGATCGCATTGTTGCCGAAGCCGCAGAAGCTGCTAAAGCTGAACAAGCACGTGCTATTAACGAAATTGAACTCGCGAAAAACGCCGCTCTACAAGCTGTCGCTGAACAGTCTGCTGACATGGCAGTTGCACTCGCTGGGAAAATCGTTGCTCGCCAACTTAATCCAGAAGATCACAGCAAGCTAGTACGAGAATCTCTTGATAGCCTGCCGGAAAACTAATCATGACTGAAATCGAACCTCCAAAACAAACGACCGTACTCGATTCGGAGCAAAAACCAATCGGGGAAGTCTACGCCGCTTCACTACTTGCTGCGACTCAGCAAGCAGGTTGTACCGCGGACGTCATGGAAGAGTTTGAATCCTTTGTATCCGATGTACTCAACAAATTACCACAACTCGATGCGTTGCTAAGCTCACCTCGAGTTGCTCACAGAGATAAAGTTGTGATGCTTGATAAAACCCTAACCGAGAAAGCCTCGGACCTGTTCTTGAACTTCCTCAAGGTCGTTTCACAACATGGTCGTCTCGATTGCCTCCGCGTGATCCAAGCCTGTCTCAAGGAACAATACTCCCAAGACCAAGGACACCTTGAGGTTTTAGTGACTACCGCAACTCGCTTAGACGAACCCGCTGTCGCCACGATGCAAGAGAAACTCAACGTAGCATTCGATGCGACCGTGGATTTAATACTAAATGTTGACTCGGCGCTCGTCGGCGGGACGGTCATCCGCATTGGAGATACGGTCTACGATGGCAGTGTTGCCAACCGACTCGAACGGATTAGAACAGTAGCACGAGAAAACACTATTCGAGAAATTCGTTTGTCAACTGACCGTTTTGTAAACAGCCCCAATGAGGGTTGAGTACAAACAGTTCTGTAACTGACTTTTTGAACCACTATTTAAAATCAAAATTAACTATACGTAATACGTAAGGAAAACGCATGAAATTCAACGCTGACGAAATCGCGTCCGTCTTGAAACAGGAAATCGAACAGTATGACAGCCAACTCGATGTACGAGAGGTTGGCACGGTACTGGAAGTCGGTGACGGAATTGCACGAGTCTACGGACTTGCGGGTGTTCGTGCGGGTGAAATGGTTGAATTCCCTGGTGGAATTACCGGCCTCGCTTTCAATCTCGAAGAAAACAGTGTCGGGATTATTATTCTCGGTAACTATCTTGGAATTAAAGAAGGTGACGAAGTCCGTGCACTTGGCACGCTGCTATCAGTACCTGTTGGAGATGCCGTCGTGGGTCGTGTGTTAGATCCACTTGGTAACCCTCTCGATGGTAAGGGACCCATCAATTCAACGGAATCTCGAGTGGTAGAAGCGACTGCACCCGGTATCGCTGGACGCCAACCTATTAACGAACCGCTGCAAACCGGTATCAAAGCAGTCGATGCAATGACACCGATTGGACGGGGTCAGCGCGAGCTAATCATTGGAGACCGAAAAACTGGTAAAACGGCAATCGCCATCGATGCGATTCTCAACCAAAAAGGCTTGGGAGTAAAATGCTTCTACGTCGCGATTGGCCAAAAAGATTCCTCGGTCGCTGGCGTGATTCAAATTCTCGAAGAACACGGAGCCATGGACTACACCACCATCATCGTATCCGGTGCAAGCTCCCCTGCTCCACTGCAATATATCGCTCCATACTCTGGAACATCGATGGCCGAGTACTTCATGTACAAAGGCGAACACACATTGATCGTCTATGATGATCTCTCCAAACAAGCCAACGCCTATCGTGAATTATCGTTACTAATGCGTCGTCCACCTGGACGTGAAGCATTCCCTGGCGACGTTTTCTATTGTCACAGTCGGTTGCTTGAACGATCTGCGAAATTAAGCGACGACCTGGGTGGGGGTTCACTTACATCATTACCGATCATTGAAACACTTGAAGGTGAAGTATCCGCCTATATTCCAACGAACGTGATTTCGATTACCGATGGACAAATCTATCTGCAACCTGACTTGTTCTTCTCCGGTATTCGACCCGCTATGAATGTTGGTGTCTCCGTTTCTCGAGTGGGTGGTGCTGCTCAAATTAAAGGTATGAAAGGCGTCGCAGGTAGTTTACGACTCGACCTGGCAGCCTTCCGCGAACTCGAAGCGTTCGCTCAACTCGGTACCGACCTCGACGCAGCGACTCAAGCCCAACTCGATCGCGGCTACCGCATGGTTGAACTGCTAAAACAAGGCCAGTATACACCTCTACCAGTGAACGAGCAGGTCTGTATGATTTTCGCCGGTACCAAGGGTTACTTAGACACTGTCACGATCGCCGATGTCCCGCAGTTCGAAAACGACTTGTTAGAATTCTTGCGCGATCAAAAGCCTGAAATTTTGGATGCCATCCGCGAAACGGGAGCTATTCGAGATGAGGATGAACTAATCGGCGCGATTAATGAATTCAAGTCCTTGGATGAAAGTTATCGTGACGCAGAAGGGGAAGAAGATCCAACCGACGATGCTGCCGAAGCAGCAGATCTCGATTCCGATTCCGATGAGAGCAGTGACAGCGAAGAAGCTAATGATACAAATGACAGCGGCGATGCTGAAGCATCCGCAACAACCGAGGAAGACTAGAAAACGTTTCGCTATTAAGAGAAAACAGTAAACGTCAACACAGGAAATTGACAGATGGCAAATGCCAAGGCATTAGATAAACGACGCAAGTCGGTTCGCAATATTCGTAAGATTACGCGGACGATGGAGTTGATTGCAACTGCGCGCTTCAAGAAAGCGATGGATCGAGCAATCGCTGCGACTTCATACACTCAGCGAATCACCGAAGTTGTCGCAAATCTCGCTAATAGTGGGACCGAAGTGCAACACCCATTGCTCGAAGATCGACAAACCACTGAAAACGCTACTCTGATTGTCCTTTCTGGAAACCGCGGACTTTGCGGTGGTTATAATGGCTCGGTAGTACGCACAGCAATCAACCACCATCACGAACTCTCTGACCAGTACGATAACGTAAATCTCATCGTCTCTGGAAAACGCGGAATTACCAACCTATCATTCCGTGGATTGCCCGCCGATGAATCCTATACACATTTCGAAGATCAACCAAAGTTCGATGAAGTGAAACCTATCGCCGACGCTCTGATGGACCAATTCATCGGTGGTAAACTTGATCGACTCGACGTTGCCTACACACGTTTCATCTCAAGTTCCAAGCAACAAGCTGTCGTCGAAACCTTGCTCCCACTGGGACAAGTTGAAGGTGATGAGGACGGTGATGATACCGCAGGTGGTACGACTGCTACCGATTATGAATTCATGCCCTCAGCCGAGAGCATCCTTGAGGAAGTTGTACCGACGAGCT
>LWDU01038944.1_pt1 | contig 33151 bp, 28 predicted proteins | sample 727161 | NCBI WGS metagenome assembly LWDU01 (sample SAMN04566230, study PRJNA314399) | hydrothermal vent metagenome | isolation source: deep sea hydrothermal plume seawater | place: Mexico: Gulf of California, Guaymas Basin | collected 2004-07-11 | reverse complement strand
TGAGCCCACCCACCGGACCCGACATGGCGGCTTCGAAAAGCCGGGGGTAGCGAATATTGGTGATGCCCCCGTAGCCGAGAACGGTCTTGAGGCTGTGGGCGTAGCCCGTCTTGGCCAGCTCCTCCTCGATTCGGTAGAGCTGCTTGCGCGCGGGGTCCGAAGCATAGGCTTGAATCACGGTGGCGTTGGCGCGGGAGATTTCCCGAGTGGTGGGCGCGACCTTATTGGAGACTTCGAGCACGACCTCCTGGCCGAGTTCCTCCATGACTTCGCGGCAAATTTCGGCAGCGCGGTTTTCGTGAACGGGATTGACGAAGGACTGAAGGAAGATGATCGCAATGGCTTCGACCTTCTCGTCGGCGATCAGTGACCGAGCGCCCTCGCGCACTTCCTTCTCGTACATGGGGATGACCGGGGTACCAAACATGTCGATGCGCTCGGTGACCCCCCGAGCCAGCTGGCTCGGAACCAGCGGGGTCCGGTGCCGGCGATACTGCATATGGGTGATCTCCGACCACTGGGCGCCAATAAAAGTCTGGGAGCCTCGGCCCTGGGAGATGATGTCCTCGAACCCGCGGGTCACGATGATCCCCGTCTTGTAGCCGCTCATGTTGATCACGGTGTTCAGCATGGAGGTGCCGGTATAGATGGCCGTCTCCACCGAGGCGCCAAAATTCTGACCCTCATCTTTGGAGATGCCCATGAATTCAAGGGCTTCCCAGAAAGACTCCATGTAGCCGATGCTTTCGTCCTGGGGCGATGTGGGGGCCTTGCCAATTACACTTCGACCCTCTTCATCGACGATGATCACGTCGGTCATGGTGCCGCCGGCGTCACAGGCAACTAGATAGCGGGACATCGAGAGACTCTGCCTCCTTGGACTGGCTCGGGTTTGACTTGGGTTCGAGATCGCGTCGCGGCCAGGCTGGCGGCGACGCCCCCAACCACTTCTTCCCGCCCCTGCAGTACCGCTGCACGAATCGGTTGAAATAATGGTCTCCCGGGGCATCCGATACCTTCCGAATCCCCCGAGCCGGGGCTAGACTAGAACGCGTTGCAGTACTTTATAGGATCTGGCACCGTCGGCGCCACGTCGCCGGGCCGGAACCCGGCTGCCAAATCCCCTCCCCCAGTCCGCCAACGGGCCCATGCCCCGCCCAGGAGTATCCGCGATGACCCAGGATCCCCTTCATACCAAGCTCTGCGATCAACTGGGCGTCGAGTTCCCCATCGTCTCGTTCACCCACTGCAAGGATGTTGCAGTTGCGGTGATCAATTCGGGGGGTTTCGCGGTCCTGGGCGAGGCCATGCACACCCCGGAAGAAATCGAAGCCGATATCAAGTGGATTCGCGAACGCGTGGATGGGAAACCCTTCGGAATCGACCTGGTGCTGCCCGCATCGGCGCCCGCCGAGACCAGCCTCGACGAAATCTCCGCGAAAATCCCCGATTCGCATCGCGAATTTGAACAGATGATCATGAAAAAGTACGACGTCCCCATGCCCAAGGAGTCCGTTGACCTCCACCAATGGGGCGGACTCAGCCAAGCCCTGGGGCGCGCGCAGCTCGAAGTTCTGCTCGAAGAAAGGGTACCCGTCATTGCCTCGGGGCTCGGCAGCCCCGCCTTTCTGCTCGACGCTGCCCACGAACGCGGGAGCCTGGTCTGGGGCCTCGTGGGCCGGACCCGCCAGGCCAAGCGACAGCTCGAAGCCGGAGTCGACGCGATCATCGCCCAAGGATTCGATGCCGCCGGACATACAGGGGACATGGGAACCCTTTCCATCGTGGCCGAGGTGGCCTCCATCGCGGGCGACACGCCGATTATCGCAGCCGGCGGAATCACCACCGGCCGCCACCTGGCGGCGGCGCTCTGCCTCGGAGCCTCGGGGGTCTGGACCGGGACCCTTTGGCTGGCCTGCCGGGAATCGGACATCGACATGATCATCAAGGAGCGGCTGGTCGCGTCCACGGCGGCGGATACGGTTTGGTCCGACTCGATTTCGGGCTTCACCATGCGGGTGCTCAAATGCCCCTGGACCGAGGAGTGGAAGAACCCCGACGCCCCGCGCCCCCTCGCCTCCCCCTACCAGATGATTCTCAGCTCCGACTATATCCAGGGCGCGAACGACGCCCGGCGCGCCGATCTCATGACCGAGGCCGCGGGCCAGGGCGTGGGCTTCGTAACCGAAATGCTGCCCGCGCGGCAAATCGTCTCGGACATGGTCGAAGAGGCCCTGGGGGTCTTCGACGATCTCGTGGGTCTGCCGGATTGACTTCGTCGCCCGCGACGCGCGCCGAGCCGGGACTGGACCCGGATCGCGCAGGACGGCGGGCCGAATGCGACGGCGGCGGACTCGTCATGGGCAGTCGCTACGCGGCTCGCCAAGAGTTTACAGGGACCCTGACCGGCGAATACTACGATGAGGGCGACCCCCCGTGGCGCTGGTACAAAATGATCGACCTGACCCGCAAGCCCCAAAATTTTCCTTTTGAGTCCGTGTGGTGCGAAGCCGAAAGCCTCTTCCTTATCGATGTCGATGTCGGCGTCGACGAAAAGGCGTGAAGACGCGGCACGAATACAATTTCCTGAGAAGAACCTCGAACCAGCACCCGTCATCAATCACCCGTTACCCAAGGACCAAGGACGCGCGGTTTCCCCGAGCGTCCCGGTGGGAGTCCCAGCCAGCATGAAGATCATCGTCTGCGTGAAAGAAGTCATGGACCCGGATGCGGTCAACAACTATGCAGTGGCCGGACGCCTGGAAATCGGAGCGGACGGCAAGACGCTGACCCAAACCGCGATTCCCAAACTGATGAATGGCTACGACGAACAGGCCATCGAGGCCGCACTTCGCCTACGCGACGCCGGCGCGGATTTTACCCTGACGGTGATCTCGGCAGGAACCGAGCCCGACAAAATGCTCAAGCACGCAGCGGCGTTGGGGGCCCAGGAAATCATCGCCATTGCGGTAGACCCGGCGGAAATCGACCACCATTCCGTAGCGACCCTGCTCGCCGCCCAGATCGAGACATCGGGCGGCGCCGATCTGATCCTCTGCGGCCGCCAGGCTTCGGACGACGATCAAGGCGTGGTGCCCGCTCTGGTCGCCGAAAGCCTGGGGATGCCGGTGGTCACCCTAGCTCGCGCAGTGGAACTGCAGGGCGAAAAATTGCGGGTGACCCGGGTGACCCCGGACGGGGACGAAGTGGTGGAGGTGGCCTGCCCCGCAGTCGTGACCATCAGCAATGAACTCGGCGATCCCCGCTACCCCACCGCGTCCGCCAAGGTCAAGGCGCGAAGAGTGAAGCCCACGGTGGTCACGCCGGAAGACTTGAACCTCGACGAGGACCAGCTTCATCCCCGGGTCATGCTGACCAAGCAATTCGTCCCCGAGGTTCAGGGCAATTGCGAATTCCTCCAAGGCGAACCCGCAGAAATCGCCGACCAACTCATTCAGCGGCTCAAGGCCGACAGCATCCTTTAGTCAAAGCGAAGGAAGGGAAGGAACGACCATGGCGGAAAATGCCATCGTGGTATGCACCTGGAGCGCGGGCCGAGACGGTCTGCCCGAGGGCGCCGAGGAAATTCTCCACATCGGGCGCGGCCTGGCCGGGACCCTGGAGAAGGACCTGAACTGGCTGATTCTCGGCCCCCTCCCCGAGGCGGCCAGCGCCCTGGCGGGAAACTATGGCGTCGCCCACCTCCAGCACGTCGAGGATGCCAAACTCGATCCCGCTGGCAGCGACGCTTGCGTCGAGGCCATCGCGGCGTATTGGGCCGAGCACGATCCGGGGACGCTGATCGTTCATCAGACCGGGGAGGCTCGGGTGGTCGCGCCCCGACTTGCCGGGCGCCTGGGCAAGGCCGTGGTGATGAACGGCATTTCCATCGAGGCGGTGGGCAACAACTACCAAATCACGGCTTCGGCCTATGGCGGGGATACCCGGGTCATCTACGAAGTGGGCGCGGGCAGCGTTCTCTCGTTTATCGCCAACGCCGCGGTCCCCGAGCCCGGCAGCGGCGAGCCGGTCGCCGCCGAACCCCTGGCTTTCGATCTCTCTGCCGTGGAGGAACGCATCAAAGTCGTCGAGCGCGCCAACTTCGACGGGCCCCGCCTCGACGATGCCGAGATCATCGTTTCGGGTGGCCGGGGGCTGGGAAGCGCCGACAACTACAAGCTCATCGAAGAACTCGCAGCCGCCCTGGGCGGATTGCCCGGCGCGTCACGGCCCATCGTCGACGACGGCTGGGTGGACTCCAGCCGCCAGGTGGGACTCACCGGGCGCATCACCCGGCCGAATCTCTACATCGCCGTGGGCATCTCCGGAGCCAGCCAACACATGGCGGGCTGCTCGGCGGCCGGAACCATCGTGGCCATCAACCGCGATGCCGACGCAGCCATCTTTCAATACGCGCGCTATGGAATCCAGGGCGACGCCCTGGAGATTCTGCCCGAACTCGTGCGGGCCGCTGGAGCCCGCTAGTCCTCACCCTGCCCGACCCGGGGTCGAATGGAGAAGAGCATGACCGATTCCAACGCCATTCACGCCGCCCAGGACCTCTTCGTCGCAACTCCCGACGGACCGCGCCTGTTGGGCTCCCGCTGCGCCACTTGCCGGGCCCCGTATTTCCCCGCCAGCGAGGCGTGTCACAACCCCGATTGCCAACACTCGGATATCCAGCCCGCGCATTTCGGTCCGAATGGAACTCTTTGGAGCGTAACCCTGCAAAATTACCCGCCCCCGCCGCCGGTGGTCGCCCCCGAACCCTACCGCCCCTACGCGGTGGGTCTGGTGGATCTCGAAGCCGACGGCATCCGGGTCATTGGTCGCCTGCAAGTGGAAGATCCCGAATCGGTTCCGGTCGGGGGACCGGTGGAAATGGTTATTGCCTCCCTCGGCCATCAAGAAGACGGCCAGGAAGTGGTGTCCTGGCAATTCAAGCCGTGCTGAACCCGCTGCGCTGAACCCCGAAGGGCAGCGCGCGCAGAGGTCGAGAAAAATCAGGGAGCGTGCCGAAAAGATCCGGTGAGCCCCGAGAAAACGAGACAAGTGGAGGCAAAGGCAAATGAGCGACGTCGCGGTCCTCGGACTCGGAATGCATCCCTGGGGCAAATTTCCCGAGAAGAACTTGAACACGATTTGCCGGGTCGCGGTGGACGCCGCCCTGGCCGATGCGGGCGTCGCGTGGAATGAAGTGGGCGCGGTTGCCGCGGCCAGTTCGCGCTTTTCCGGGGGCAAGGGCTGGGGGCTCAACGGCAACGACATCGTCGAGGACATGGGGCCCACCGGCATCCCGGTCTACAACCTTTCCGCCGGCTGCGCGGCGGGCGCCAACGCGTTCAACGTCGGCCACATGATGGTGGCCAGCGGAGCCCATGATGTGGTGCTGGTCGTGGGCGGAGAAAAGATGCCCAAGGGTTTCATTCAGACCTCGGGGCTCGACGATGAAACCGACCCCGAGTATCTCCGCCAGCGCTGCGTGGGTCTACCCGGCCCGGGTTTCTGGGCTCTGCTCACCCGGCAACGCATGGAGGAGTATGGAACGAGCCACGAGGACCTGGCCGCCGTGGCCGTGAAGGCCCACAAGGTCGGCACCCACAACGAGAACGCGCGCTTCCGTCAACTCTTCAGCCTGGAGGATGTGCTCCACTCCAACATGGTGAGCGCCCCGCTGCGCCTCTACGAAATTTGCCCGGTGAGCGACGGGGCCGCGGCGGTGGTCCTGTGCTCCGCCGAGTTCGCGCGAAAAAAGACCACGAAGCCGATCTGGGCCGCCTCGAGCGCGGTGGCCACGGCGCGCTTCGACGACGGCCTGCCCCGGGGCCTGGGCTGCGTGCCCTCTCCCGGCCGCACCCATCACAGCGAAGCCCGCATTTCCGTCGCCAAGGCCTTGGCGACGGCGGAAATCGGACCCAAGGATCTCGACTTTGTCGAACTCCAGGACAACACCGTCTACTACGAACTCGCCTTTCCCGAGGAGTGGGGAATGTGCGAACCCGGTGAGTCCGAAAGCCTGCTTCACGCGGGGAAAACCCTGCCCACCGGAAGCATGCCCATCAATCCCAGCGGCGGATTTCTGTGCTTTGGCGAGGCCACCACCGCCCAGGGACTCTTCCAGATCTGCGAAGTCGGCTGGCAGCTGCGCGGCGAAGCGGGCCCGCGCCAAGTACCCGGCGCCCGCATCGGCATGGCCCAAAGCATTGGCCTGGGTGCCAACGGAACCGCGGCGGTGTTCAAGCGCTAACGGCGAAAGCTTTTGGGAATATCCCGATCAAGCACCGTCATGCGGCCGTCGGCTCGCGCGTTGCGAATCGCCTCCTCGGCCACTTCGCGCACAATATCCGAGAGCGGACCAAGCACGCGCTCGCTGGTCTTGTAGCCCGCCGAGGCGCGAACATATTCCTTGAGTCGGCTCGCCACGATGAGCACTTCCTCGGGCGCGGCGGATTGCGCGGACATGCCGCTCGGAGAAGCCGTGACCGACCTGGCCGCGGATGCGGGCTTGTCGGCGATGATTCGGCGGGGCTTGCGAGGCGGGGCTTCACCACTCGCCTCGGCGGCCGCCTGACGCGCGGCTTCCGCTCGGCTCGGAGATCGTCTGTCCTCGGCCCAGGACTCTCGGTGCCGGGCCACGGGCAGGTGGACTTCCCAGCAACTCACGCCGCAGAACTGAAGACCCGTTCGCTTGCGGTTGCAGGTGGATACGTTGCAGACGTAGTAGACCGACTCGAAGTCGATGTTTTTCTTGCAGGCACTGCATTTCTTCCACCCGGCCTGACTCACCTCGGACATCGACTTCCTCCGCTGCGTTCTTCGCGCAGCCTGCGACGATTCACGGATCAGCATAGCGGAGAAAAACGGCTAGCCGAGAAGGCGAAGGACCGGGCTCGGGCTTGGCCGACAGCGAGCAGCCGGGCTTTTCGGCGGGGCTAGCGGCCCTTGTACTTGGGCTTTCGCTTGTCGAGAAAGGACTGGGTTCCCTCTCGGGCATCTTCCGTCATGGCGGACATCACCGCCGCCACGCCCTCGTAGTCGTACATTTCGTCCGCCGTGGAGGTAAGGGATTTGTAGACAAAATGCCGGGCCAGATCGATGGCCACGCTCGGCCCCCGGGCCAGTTTCTTCGCATAGGCAATGGCGGCGTCCAGAGCCTCGCCCTCTTCGACGAGTTCGTCGATGAGTCCCTCCTTGTGGCACTCCTCGGCCCCAAGAATGTCGCCGGTGGTAATCATGCGCAGCGCGGTGGGGAGCCGGGTAATTCGGGGCAGAAACCAACTGATGCCGCAATCGGGACCGAAGCCCAGGCGCACCATGGCGGCGCTCATGCGCACCGTCTTCGACCCGAAGCGCCGGTCACAGGCCAGCGCGTAGGCGAGGCCCGCTCCCATGCAGACACCCTCCACCGCGGCAATCACCGGTTTGTCCACCTCGATGATCCACTTGGTCAGTTCCGCGAAAGCGCCGGCGGGGGTCTTGCGCTGGTAGCGCTCCAGGGGCGTGTCGGTCAGCCCGGGAATCGGCCTTCCGGCGTCGTTGCCGCTGAGAAACTCCGCGTCGCCGCCGGACGAAAAGTTGCCCCCGGCACCGGTCAGAACCAGCACCCGGGCGTCATCGTCGGTGCGAAGCTCACGGAGCTTGGCCGAAATCGCGGCGCACAGATCCCAGTTCACCGCATTCATTCGCTCGGGGCGGTTCAGAGTAATAATTCCGACCCCATCGTCCATGGAATAGCTGAACTGATCTTCGACCCCCATCGCTGCGCTCTCCTTCATCTTTCCAATCGGTTAGCCGGCCGTTTGATGCCGGAGTGTTCTTCGAACCCAACGCCTGGCCTTCGCTTACTTGAGGCGTGCGACAGTTTCTCGTACCCAATCATCGTCGCCCCGCAGGCTGGGCGGAAGATCGAGCAGAATCGTGGAATAGAGATGGCCGCAGCGCTCTTGGACCCTATCCACGAATTCGTCCGCGGTGGCGATGATCGCCCATTCGTCGAGCATCGCATCGCTGATCACTCCGGGCAGCGCCTTCCACTGGCCTTCCCGGGATAGCCGATGCAACTCGACGGCCGCATCCATCCAACCGTGGAACTCGAGCACCGAGTGGTAGGTGGGCGTTGAGGCGTAGAAAGCAATGTGTTGTTTTAGATCGAGCTTGGCGGCTTCCACGCCGGCCTCGTCCCGGGCGAGCGCAAGAAAGGGTGCGCCGATCAGGTCCACGGCGTCGGGGCCACGGCCCGCCTTCTCAGCGCCTTCGGCGATGGCGGGCACGAGCACTTCCTCGGTGAAGCGAAAGGTCGCGATGGGATGGAGCCGAAGACCGTCGCAGAGTTCTCCCGCCAAACGGCCCATGTAGGGGTTCACCGCGGCGATCTGGATCGGGACGTTCGGGTGCTCGATGGGCCCCGGGTTGAAAAAGGGCGGGCAGAGCGAGAACTGGTAGTGCTCTCCCTTGAAGTCCGGCTTGGTGCCGTTTTGAAAGCTCTCGAACATCGCCTTCATGCAGAGCACGTATTCGCGCAGGCGGGGACCCGGCGGCCCCGTCCACGGCGTCGCATAGCGGCGCTCCACGTGGGGCTTCACCTGAGTACCCAGACCAACACAGAAACGCCCCTTGGAATAGTGTTGCAGGTCCCACGCAAGTTGGGCGGTGACCAGGGGGCTGCGAGGAAAGGCGATCGCCACATTCGTGGCCAACTTCACGTGCTCGGTGTGCTCTGCCGCGATGGCGAGGGGGAGATAGGGGTCATGACCGGCCTCGGGGGCGGTAATGCCATCAAAACCCAGACCCTCGAGCCGCTGGGCGGCGGCGGCGATTTCCATCAGGTTGGCCGTCTTGATCCCGTCTCCCGCGTACTGCTCGGTTTCGGGCCCAAGCATCACCGTTTCAACTCGCAAAGTCGCTCCTTTTCGTATTCGGCATCGGCCGGGGGCTCCGAGATCGCGATGGCGCGTCGCTATTCCGCCGTCGCGTCCCGAGCAGCGATATAGCCAAAGGTTGTGGCAGGACCCAGGGTCGCGCCGGCGCCCGCATAGGTTCGGCCCATCACGGGCGAAGAAGAGTTCCCGATGGCGTATAGGCCGGGGATGATCTCGCCCGCGTCGGTCAATACCCGGGCCCGGGCGTCGGTGCGGATCCCTCCCTTGGTCCCCAGTTCGCCCGGGTAGGCCTCCATGCCGTAAAAAGGCGCCTCGTCGATGGGGGCGAGACAGGGATTGGGGGTAACCTTCTCATCGCCATAATATTGATCGAAGACGGTATCTCCCCGACCGAAGTCAAGATCCTTTCCCGTCTTGGCGAATTCTTTGCAGCGCGCGACGGTGGCCTCCAGGTTGGCGGCGTCGACTTCGAGTTTCTTCGCCAGTTCAGCGATGGTATTCGCCTTCTTGAGATAGCCATCTCGAAGCAACTTGCCCAGAAACATATCGGGTTGTTGGGCGCCCGGGAGCAGCGGACCCACCGGATAGGTGCGACGGAAGCGAGCATCAAAGATCAGGTAACAGGGCACGCAGGGCGTCGCCTCAGAGTCGTTGGCGTATTGCGCATTGACTACGTCGATATAGGGAGCCGCTTCGTTGACAAAACGCTCACCCCGCTTGTTGACCATCAAGCTTCCCGGCAGGGATTTCTCAATCACCAGCATCCGCGCATTTTCTTCCCCGGGCACCACGGTCACCGGTCCCCACCAGCCCTCGTCCATGAATTCGATACCGGCCCCGAGATCCCGAGCCAGTTCGATCAGGTCGCCGGTGTTGCTCTTGTTTGCACAGCTCCACTCCACCCGGGTCGGCCCCGGCAGGTATTTCTCCCGCATGGCCTGGTTGCCCTCGAAACCGCCGGCGGCCACGACAACGCCCTTGCGCGCACGGACCCGCACGGATCGCCCCTCGCGATCGGCGACCACGCCCACCACCCGGCCGTTTTCGACGACGAACTCCTGGGCGCCGGTCTGGAGCCAGAGGGGAATTCCCCGATCGAGCATGGCCTGGCGGAGCATCCCCACCAGGGAGTTCCCCATGGCGAGAAAACGATCGCGTTTCGATTTGAAGCGCCACGGAAGATCCAGGACATAGCGAACCACCAACCGCATCATGAGGCCGATCCAACCCGGCGCCCGGGTCAACATGGTCCGAGATTCGGGGATCGTCATGAAGAGCCGGCCCATCACCAGCATCTGAGGATTCTGATCCTTCATGGACAGCAGATCGTCCCCCAGGCTCCGGGCGTCGAAGGTCTCGGGGTCCAGAGAACGGCCCCCAGGCTTGCTTCCCTTCGCGCGGGGGTAGTAGTCCGAGTAGGCCGGCATGGAGTACATCTTCAGGTGCGCATGTTCGGCCAGGTAGCGAACGGCTTCGGGGGCGGCGTCGACATAGGCTTCGAGTTTCTCGGCATCCACGGCGCCCGCGGTGATTTCCTTGAGATACGCCAGGGCATCCTCCCGGTTGTCCTCGATGCCCGCTTCATCCATGAAGTGGCTCTGGGGGATCCACAGGCTGCCGCCGGACATGGCCGACGATCCCCCGTAGCGATCCGACTTTTCGAGCAGGAGCACACGGGCTTTGCGATCGTGGGCCACCACGCCGGTGGTCATGGCCCCCGCCCCGGATCCGATCACCACCACGTCGAATTCCTCGTCCCAGCCCCCAGTGATGCTGTCACTCATCTCAAAGCTCCTATTTCATTTGGGCCTACCCCACTCGGAGGGAATGCTCCAGCGGAGGGGTCGGCCTGCCGCGCGGGCCGGTCAAATCGAGCCCACCGGGCTCCGGCCGGATCGACCCGCGGAACCGAGCGCGCTCTATGGCGCCGAAACTATAGGCCAATTTCGCTCGCCGACGGTACGGTGGAAAGCTCGCGCCAACCCGCGTAGATTTGGGTCGGCACGATTCCCCCAGCCAATGAAGGAAGCTCCCGCCATGCCCCGAACTGTCCTCCTCCTCGGCTTAGTCATTCTCGGCTTAGTCATTGCGCTCTGCGCAAGCCTCCCCGCGCTGGCCCACGAACCCGACCACGCGGCCGACTACTCGAGGCCCGGTCTGTACATCTCAGGGGCCGGCTACTTCGCCTTGAAGAGTTCGTCGGCGGGCTTCCCCGGCGCCGACACCCTCAGCTGGGAGCCCGATCCGGCCTTGGATTTCCGAGTGGGCTGGCGGGAACGCGAGCGCTTGGCATTGGAGCTCGATTTCAGCTGGCTGCCCAGTAGCGACGGCATCGAATACGGCAATTGGCTTCTGGGCGTCAACGCGAAATTCTATCTCGCCGAGGACCGCATCCAGCCCTATCTCATTCTGGGCGCCGGAGCGATGTGGGCGCGGCCGCCCGGCGCGGCCTCCAGTGAGGTGGACTGGGCGTTTCGCCAAGGGATCGGGGTGGAGTACTACGTGAGCCACCACTGGGCGCTGACCGCCGAAACCGGCTTCGTCTGGGGCGTGGGCCAAATCTGGAAAAATTATTTCCTCGCCGTCAACTTCGGCGCGGCCTATCGCTTCTGAGCGAGTTCGGCCCGTAGATTCGCGGTCCCCGATGGACGAGCCGGGGGGAATTTTACTCCCCCAGCGGGATCACGAATCAGTCGCCGCCGCCGGTCGCCGCCGGAATTTCGAGTTCGACGCTCCCCGTCACATGATCGCCCAAACGGTTGTACCCCCGGATATCCACGTCGACTCGGTCGCCGCGCTCCGCGCGTACCGAGCCCGACATCGTCATGGTGTCGTGGGGATAGTTGGGAACCCCAAGGCGAATCGACAAGCGCTTCACCACCGCTTCGGGCCCGGCCCAATCGGTCACATAGCGCGCGCAAAGTCCGGAAGTCGTCAAAATATTCATAAAAATATCTGGGGAGCCGCGCTCCTTGGCGAGTTCCCGATCGTGATGCACATCCTGATAATCCCTGGAGGCGAGGGCCGTCGAAACGATCAGGGTCGCCGTGATCGGAATGGGGCAAGCGGGCAACTCATCCCCCGTCCGAATCGAATCCCTCGCCCGAGTCGTCGTCCTTCGCTCGGGGCGAAGCGGCCGAAAAAGGGGAAGCGGCCGCTCGGAATTCTCGCGACGAATCACGAGTTCTACGGGCATCCCTATCTGAACCGAATCGGGATCGATATCCACGATGTTGGTCAGCAGCCTTGTCCCTTCCTCCAACTCCACCAGACCCACGACATACGGCGGACCAAACGCCGCGAAAGACGGGTGGACGGGTTCGACATGGCTGTAGATCGTCCCGCGACCGCTGGCACACGTCCAATCGAATTCGTAACTCCCACAACCCGGGCACCGCACCCTGGGCGGATGATGGAGAATCGAACAGGCTGCGCATCTCTGGATCCGCAATTCACCGGCCTCGAGTCCCTCCCAGAAAAAAGCTGTATCCCGGCTGATACCCGGCTCCGGGCGCAGGGGTGGCGCCGAAGGTGCTTGCCCCCCCGCCAGCCCGGCCCGACCCGTTCCGGGCTTGAACTTGAGAATGCGAAAGAGCATGCGGCCGACGGTTTCGCCGGTCTGATCGCGATATTCGGTGCGGGTGGTCACGAAGTGGCCGATCCCCAGGCCGGTCTTCTTCTCTTCGGAAACGTCCTCGAGAGTCTGAGTCGAGTGCAACTCATCCCCCGGCCGGAGATAGCGGAGATAATCATGCTCGGAGTTGGTCGCCACCACCGATGTGTAACCCGCGGTGTCGAGAGCGCGATAAACTTGACTCCCCGGGTCGGAAGTCTCACCGGGGGTCTCGCCCGGGGGTTCCAATCCGCGCATGGACCAGGCCATCAGCATGGCGGGAGGCGCCACGATCCCTTTATGGATCGACCGCGCGGCCGCTTCAGGATCGGTATAGACCGGGTTGTGGTCCTGCATGGCGTCGCACCAATGCCTAATCATCGCCGTGTTGACGGGATCCCGGGCGATCCAGACCGGGCCCGAGCGCCCGATGCCCTGGCGAAGTTCGGCGACGAAGTCTTGGCTTCTCGACTCGCTCACGCTTCGGCCTTTCCGTTTTTTTCTTCCGGGGAAGCGTCCCAACGCGCGAGCGCTGCCGCAAGTTCTTCTTCGCCAAGCCCCGCTGCGCGCAGAACCGCAACGGAGTCCGCACCGAGGGCGGGCGCCGGCGTATTGGCCGGCATGGCGTGGCCCGACATCTGAAGCGGCGGGCCCACCGTCTCGAAAACACCGAGATCGGGGTGGTCCACGGTTCGAAAATAACCCATGGCCCGCACCTGGGGATCGTCCCGGGTCTCATCCAGTCGCCGCACCGGCGCCCAGATCACCGAATGCGTGGCCAGCTTCGCCTCCCACTGGTCCAGGGTGAACGCCCCAAAGACTTCGTCGAGAATTTTGACCAATTCGCGATTCTGTCGGTATCGCTCAACCGGCCCGGTGAAACGCGGATCGTGCTCGAGGTCGGGCCGGTCGATGGCCCGGGTAAAGGCGGCCCAGTAGCGCGGCGATTCGATCATCACCAGCATCACCCAGCGGTCGTCACCCGTCGCATAGTGGTTCCAGAGCGGGTTCCGCGGCGCCGTCCGGTCGTGCATGGGCGCGGGATTTCCCGTGGCCAGGGTTTGCGAGAGATCGTTGCCTTGCAGATAGAGCCCGGTTTGCAGCAGGGAGACGTCGATGACCTGGCCCTCCCCCCCGGCATCGCGCACCCGCAAAGCGGCCAGGATGCCGCAAACCAGGGAGAGCGCTGCCGAATGATCCCCCACACCCGGGCGCAAAAACCCGGGCACCGATCCCGGATCCCGCGTCAAATCCATCATCCCAGTCCGCGCCCAAAGCGCCGCGTAATCAAACGACGGCGAGTCGGCCTCGTCGCCCCGGGTCCCGTACCCGGTCAATGACGCGTAGATCAATTCCGGGCGCTCTTTTCGCAGAGTCTCGGGATCGATCCCGAAGCGCCGGCAGCGCCCGGGAAGCATGTTGGTCAAGACCACGTCAGCCCCGCCGATGACCTTCACCAGAGCGCGGCGTGCCGCCGGGTTCTTGAGATCCAAAGTCAGAGACTGCTTGCCACGATTCTCCATCTCGAATTGAGGCGAGCCATCGAAGTCCGAGCCGAAGCCGTTGTGGCGCGGCCGGGTATGACGAATCAGTTCGCCATCGGGCACCTCCATCTTGATGACTTCGGCCCCAAGATCCGCGAGCAGCGCACCCGCCGCTGGGGCGGCCACAAACGTCGCGATTTCGACCACGCGAATTCCCGACAAGGGCGCCGACGCTAGCGGCGCCGATGATAAGTGCTCTGGCATGGGCTTCCTCCTGACGCCAGATACTAGCCCGACTCCACGGGTGAATAAGACCGCCCGTTGGGACGAATTTTAGACTTTACGAAACGGGGATTCGGGGGGTGAAACCGGCCGACTCGAGGACGGCGCACCTCGAGGCGGAGCCGGATCCGGCGGAGAGTCCAACCAACCCATGAACTCACCGGCGCGCCGATCGTCGCCCTTGGCGAGCGCCGAATACCAGGCGCGACGAAGCCGGGCCCGATCGTCGTCGGCGATGGGCGCCCGCAGACCCTCGGCGCGCATGCGCCGATCGAGGGTATAGAGCGAGACCCCCGCCATCACGGACACATTCAGGTACGAGGTAAACCCCGCCGACGGAAGAAAAAAGAAACCATCGGCAGCCGCCCGCAGGGCTGGACTGACCCCGCGCTGCTCGCTGCCAAAAGCCACCACCACTTTCTCGCCCAGGGGCACGTGCTCAAGGGGCTCGGCGGAAGCTGAGTAATCGCTCACCAGAATTCGGTAGCCGCGTTCGCGCAATCCGGCGATCGCAGCTTCGACATCGCGATACCAGAACAAATCCAGCCAACGCTCGGCCAACATCGTGACCGTGCGCTCCAGATCCGCTCGCCCCTCGGCCTGGGCGATATGAACTTCCTGCATTCCCAAGGCCTCGCTGGTGCGGATCACCGCCGACGCATTGCGGGGGTTCACCAGATCATCGAGCAGGACCACCATGGAACGGCTGCGCTCGGCGAGCGCCCGCTCGGCGGCGCGCAAGCGGGCGGGAGGTGCCTGCTCGGGACCCGGCGGCGAGGCTTCAAGTCCGGGGCGCTCCGGGAAGCGTGTCGGCGAGGCAAGCGCGCTCATCGACTCGTCCTCGGTCCAGGGGCGGCCGATAAAATCGGGGGGTTCGAGTCGTTCCGCCCCGTCCAGCCGACGCGCCGCCTCCATCAGCGGACCCAAAAAAGGCATATCCTGGACCCGGCGCAGGATTTCAGACTCGACGCTCTCGCGCTGGCGCGTGTGCCAGGCGCCGCGCTCCCAGGCCTCAGCGATGAGCGCCTCGGCTTCGGACAGACGCTCGGCGGCCTGGCGCATGACCACCTCGAGTTCGTCCATGTAGCCGCGCCAACGCCCCCACCCCCGGCGCATGTTCTATTCCCCCGTGAAGCGGGGTGCGCGTTTTTCCTTGAAGGCGCGCGGCCCCTCCCGCGCATCCTTGGAAGTCATCACCGCTACCGACACTTCGTCTTCGATTTTGAGCGCTTCGGCCAAGGGGAGTCCGCTGCCGCGCATCACCCCCTCTTTGATTTTTCGCACCGCGAGCGGCCCGTTGCGCGCCAATTTGTCCGCCAACTCGTGGGCCTTGGGGATCAACTCGCCATGGGGGACCACGTAATTGAGGAGCCCCATTTCCAGCGCATCCTGCGCGCTCCAATGATCGCCGATGAGCAACATCTCCATGGCCTTCGCCCAGGGGATCTGCCGGGGCAGGCGACTGATGGATCCTCCCCCGGGCAGCAATCCCACCCGAGCCTCGGGCGTTCCGAAAACCGCGTGTTCCGAGGCCACCCGGAGATCGCACGCGTTGGTCATCTCGGTCCCGCCCCCGAGTGCGTTTCCGTTCACCGCGGCGATCACCGGCTTGTAGAGTTCGAAGCCACGCAGGATCGCGTCGGTGAAGAGGCCGGGCTGCTCAAGAATCCGGTGGTCCCATTCGTCCTCGGGCGCGCGGGCGCCGGTCATCAGCGGCATGGTGAGTTTCAGATCACCGCCGGCGCAGAAATCCGTATCCCCAGCCCCGGTCAAAATCGCCACCCGAAGGTCGTCGCGATCGCGAAACGCGTGCCAGGCCTCGCAGAGCCGAACCAGCATCTGGGGACTCAAGGCGTTGCGGGCCTCGGGGCGGTTCATCACCAAGGTCATGACCCCGCCCTCTTCTTTCACAAGCAGGTGCTGGGTGGCGTTCGCTCCCTCGGACATGACGGATTCTCCTTCAGGCACGTTCGGCACCCGATTCAAAACCCTAGTGGATTCAACGCGAGATGGAAAAGTCTGGGATAAGCTATGCACGGTGTCCTCGTCCCCCACCCTCCCCCAAGAACTCGCCCTCGTCGAGGGTCCCCTGCCGGCAGGAGTCGCCGAGGGATCGATTCTCGGCCTGGGTCCTCGTGCAGCCGGGGTTCAGGCTCTGGTGGAACTCGGCCTTGTTCCCCCGGACGTACTCACCGGCATGACCCTGCACCTGCTCAGCCGCCAGCCGCGTCGCCCCCAAGGCAGCGAGCCCCGCAAAGGCGCCATCGAGGGCGGGGTCTGGGTCCGAGAGCAGGTCACCTACCACGCGCCCATGCGCATCGACGAACCCCTCCGCGTCCGCGGGCGGGCGCTGCGGCGTTTTTCCAAGAAGGGGCGTCGCTACGGAGTGACGGTTTCTGAAACCCGGGGCGCCGACGGGCGGTTGCTGGTTTCGAGTTGCACCACGGGGTTGCTCTCCTATCGCCGAGACCCGGATCTGGCGGATGCCAACGAGGGCATCGCGGAAAGCGAAGTGGATTTGCCGGGTCCGGATTGGCAGGCAGCGCGGGGCAATCCCTGCCAGGCCCGCCTGGGCGACGTGGTTCTCGGAGAGATCCTTTCCGGCGAACGGACCCGGGTCAGTCTGGCCATGATGCAACAGCGCGACGCCGGCCGAGACGACAATCCGATCCACACCGACCCCGCGGTCGCCGAGCGCGAGGGACTGGCCGCCCCCATCGCAGGAGGGTCCCACGTTCTCTCGTTTGTCCAGACCCGCTTGATGGAAGAATGGGGACCCGAGTGTCTGCTGCACGGCGCGCACTTCGACGTGCGCTGGATCGGCCAGACCTATGCGGAGAGCCACATCGTCCCCCAGGCACGCGTGGTCGAAGCCGGGCCCGATCGGATCGGCTGTGAAATTCACGTCGAAGGCGATGACCGCAGCCTGCTTCGCGGCCGAATGGTTCTCCCCCTGACGGGCGAGGGCGATTGAAAATGGGCGCCCTCGCCGGCGTTCGAGTGCTCGACCTTGCCGACGAATCGGCGGCCTTCGCCGGGCGCATTCTGGCGGACCTGGGCGCCGAGGTCATTTTGGTCGAACCCCCCGAAGGCGGAAGGCTTCGACATCGGGCGCCCTTTCTTCACGGCCGAGCGGATCCCGAACGCGGCTTCCAACACCTCTACTTCAACGCCAACAAACGCTCCGCGGTGGTCGACCGCTCCAACCCGGCGGGACGCGCTGAATTCCAGAACTGGGTGGCCAGCGCCGACATCCTGATCGAAACCGCCCCCGTGGCGAAGCGCGAAGGGCTCGGCCTCGACGACGCCACGCTTCGGGCCGTCAATCCACGACTCATCCACGCTTCAATTACCCCATTCGGTCCCGACGGCGCCTGGCGGAATTGGCGAGCGGGCGATCTGGTCGCCGAAGCGGCCAGCGGCCTGCTCTGGCTCTGCGGCGAGCGCGGCGCGCCCCCTTGGCACGGCAGCGGAAGACCCGCCTTCTCCATGGCGAGTCTGGCCGCCGCCACCGGAATCATGGCCGCTCTCACCGCGCGCGATCGCCCGGGCGCAAGCGGCGGCGCGCACCTGGAACTCTCGCTTCAAGAAGCCGCCAGCATGGCGGCGCTTCAATCCGCCACGCCGACCTTCTGGTCGTGGTTCGGGAAAGTTCCTGAACGCCCCGCGCTTTCCAACGCCCTGCAATGCCGCGACGGCGGCTGGGTGGGACTGCTGGTTCGCCCGGTAACCTTCGCCGCATTTCGCGACTGGGCGATCGAAGCGCAGACCCCGACCCAACTCGCCGCCGACGATGCCCACTGGGCGGAACTCTATGCGCCCCGAGAAGGCAATCCCATCGCGGCGGTGCTGCTCGAACTCGCCGCGCGCTACGACCGAGACGACTTCGCCGACCGGGCCGCCCAGGCAGAAACCATCTGCTTGCCCATCATGGATTTCCCCAGTATCGAGGTGCATCCCCAATTCACGACCAACCGCCAATTCGTTCCGGTGAAAAACGAAGGCCTGGGCGAGACGCTGAGCCTTGCCCGAAGCCCAGTGGATGCCGTGATGGGGGAAGTCAACTTCCGAAGCGCTCCTCGATTGGGCGCCGACACCGCCGAACTCCTGGAAACCCCGAAGAGCGCGCCCCCAGCCCCCCAGTCCGACGGAGCAACTCTGAACCCCTACAGCGCTCTCAACGGGATTCGCGTGGTGGATTTCTGCTGGGTGTTGGCCGGTCCCCTGGGCACTCGGCTGCTCGGCAATTTCGGCGCCGATGTGATCCGGGTGGAATCCAGTCGACGCATCGACGGCATGCGAACTCTTTCGGGTCCCGACGGCGAGCCCCATACGGACTTGGGCGGGCTCTTCAATACCGCCAACGCGGGGAAGCGCTCCTTGACGGTAGACCTCGCGCATCCCCGGGGTCGAGAACTGGTCCTCGACCTGGTTGCCCAAGCCGATGTCGTCACCAACAATTTTCGTCCCGGCGCCCTGGACCGAATGGGACTCGGCTACGCGGCCCTGCGCGCGCGAAAACCCGATATCGTGCTGCTCAATCTTCCCGGCACCCATCCCCAGGGCCCTTGGAGCCAACGGCCCACTACGGGCAACGCGGTGATGGCCGCGTCGGGGCTCAATCAGTTGATGGGCTTCCCCCATCAGCGGCCCCGGGGCTATGGGGTCGCTTACGCGGATTTCACATCCCCCTACCTATTGGCCACCTGCGTGATGGCGGCCCTGCGCGTGCGCGATCAGGGAGGCGGTGGCCGGGAGATGGATCTCTCTCAACTCTCGGCAACATTTTCACTGCTCGGCCCCGAGTGGATGCAATACGCCCAGACCCGCCAGACCCCCGAGCGCTCGGCCAATCGCGACGCCAACGCCTGCCCCCACGGCGTATTCCGGACGCGGGGCGACGACGCATGGCTCGCCCTTGCGGCGGAGGGCGATGCCGATTGGCGAAAACTGTGCGCCCTGATGGATCGTCCGGAACTGGTCGAGGATCCGCGCTTTGAAGATCATCCGACCCGCAAGGCGAACGAGGACGAACTCGACGCGATCGTTTCGGCCTGGACCTCCGAACACGATCGCTGGGAACTGGCCGAGCGCCTTCAGGCCGAGGGCATCGCGGCGGCGCCGGTGGAGAATCTGCAGGATACCTACGAGCGAGATCCGCAACTGCGCGACCACTATCAAAAGGTGCGCCATCCCCTGGCCCCCGAACTCGATTTGCCCATCGATCGCGAAATCATCCGCTTCGCGGGGGTCGAGCACACCATCCAGCGCGGACCCATGTGGGGCGAGCACAACGAGGAAATCCTACGCGACGTGCTGGGACTCGATGAAGCCGCCTATGTGAAATCGGTCCTCGACGAAGTTCTTTTCTGAAGTNNGTCCGCTGGCAACGCAGTCAGAACCAGTCCACTTCGGTCGCGGCGGACTCCGCCATCACGGCCAGGCATTCTTCGACGCTCCCCCAAGCGAGCGAACGCTCCTTGCCCCGCAAAGTAAAGAAGTAGAGATCGTTCTCTTCGATCACCCCGTTGCCCCCGTGGATCTGGTGGCCCAGCATCAGGACCTCCGGGACCGCACGGGAAGCCGCCGCCTTAGCGGCCGCCACCCGGACATCGGCCTGCTCCCCCCGATCCAGGGCCGAGAGCGCTTCGAGGGCGAGCAATCGCGCGCTCGCCACGCGGCTCGCCATGTTGGCGCAGTGGTGACGCACGGCTTGAAAGCGGCCGATGGGCTGGCCGAATTGTTCGCGGACCTTCGCGTAGGCAACCGTCATGTCCAGGGACGCCTGCATGGAGCCCACGCATTGCAGAGCGGCCAGCGCCCGGCCCAAGCGAATCGCCTCGGCCAGGGAGGCCTGGGCGCCCAAGCGCTGGGCGGGCACCTTCGAATAGCGAACCACGGCCACGGGAGTCCGCCCTACTGAGAGCAAAGGCTCGAACGCGACGCCCTCGCCCCGAGCATCGACCCAAAAGAAATCGCATTCGCCGCCCTGGTTGGCGGCCACCAGGTGATGGGTCGCGTGCTGGCCGTAGTCGACGAAATACTTGGTCCCTGTCAGATGCCCGTCAGCGCTTACTTCAAGATCCACCGAGTCGAAACGATCCCCCGCTTCCAAGATCGCGGGCACGGGCACCGCGCGGCCCGCTGCCACCTCGGGCACCCATTCCGAAGCCAGCGCGGGACTCGTTTCGAGGACGCGCCCGGCGACGGCCACCTCGAGAATCGGCACCATCACCGCCCGCCGAGCGAATAGTTCCACCACCAGGCCAAGGTCGAGCAGGCTCCTGCCGTCGTGGCCCGCACCCTGGGCGTTAAAAACCAAGTCGAGGAAGCCCTGCTCGCACACTTTCCCCCAGAGGCCCGCGTCCCACCCCTGATCGGCTTCGAGCTTCCGGGTTCGGTCGTAGGGCGCTTCGGCTTCGAGAAAGCCGCGCACGGTCTCCTCGAGCAGGCGCTGGGTTTCTGTGGGGTCAAGATTCATGGTCGCCTCCTTTACCGGACCAGCCCGAGCCCGGCGGCGGCGATGATGTCGCGCATGACTTCGTTGGTGCCGCCCCCGAAACGGAAGATCGGCGAAAGGCGAAAATTGAATTCGGCGCGCCCCGCGAAGGGAGCGAGTTCCCCCGACTCGGCGCTGAGCCCCCCGTAGCGCCCGAGCAGATCCATGGCGGCGCTGGCCAGACGGCTGCGCAATTCGGTGCCCGAAACCTTGGCCATGGAGGCCTCGGCAATGGGGGTTCTGCCCCGGGAAATGATCCAGGCGTTCTGCAGCGCCAGAACACGGTGCTCGCGAACATCGAGTTCGAGTTCGGCCAGACGGCGGCGGACCACGGGGTCCGCCCACTTCTCCGGACAGTGCTCGCGCAAATGCGAAACCAGTTGATCGTAAATTCGAGCCAGGGCGCCGGTCGCCGCAAGCCCGACCCGTTCGTGGTTGAGCGCGTGCATGACGATGGGCCAGCCCTGATTGACGCCGCCCACCACGCTGTCTACGGGAACCCGCACATTGTCGTAGAAAGTCTCGGTGGTATGCCCCCCGTAAAGGGTATGCAACGGGCGGATCGTGATGCCCTCGGTGGCGGTGGGGACGATCAGAATCGAAATTCCCGCGTGTCGCGGCGCATCGGGATCGGTTCGCACCGCGAGCCACAGATGCGTGGAAACATCCGCCAGGGAAGTCCAGATCTTCTGGCCATTGATCACCCACTCGTCCCCGTCACGCTCCGCCCGAGTGCGCAACGAGGCGAGATCGGTCCCCGCGTTGGGCTCGCTATAGCCCAGGGCAAAGCAATACTCCCCGCGATAGATGCCCGGCAGATAGGCGCGCTTCTGTTCCTCGCTTCCGAAGGTCAGGATCGAGGGCGCGATCGAGGTAAAGGTGAGATTTCCATAGGGCATCCCCCAATACTCCATCTCCTCCACGAAGATGTATTGGAAGAGCATATTGCGGCCCTCACCCCCATACTCCTCGGGCCAGCACATGCGCATCCATCCCCGCTCGTGGATGGCTTCGTGGAAGGCGCGGATCAGTTCGCCCCCGCCCCCGTAGGTTCGAGCGTATTCGGCCAGTAGTTCCGGAGTGCGGCGCTCGGCGATAAACGCCCGGAGCGCTTGGCGGAACTCGATGTACTCGGGTTCCCAGTTGAACTCCACCGCTTAGCCCTCCTCGCCGGCGGGCCTGAAATACAAAAACCCGAAGGCATCGCCCGCGGGTTCGATCTCCGCGCGCACCGGGGCGTCGAGTCGCAGAGCGTCCCGACTGCCCCGCCAACCCGCCACCAGGCGAACCCCTTCTTCCATCTCGACGATCACCGTCGCGTAGGGGAGTCCCTCGGCGGCCCAAGCGGGATCCACCGGCCGATGGGTGAGCGTCCAAGAGAAAATTCGGCCCTTCCCCGCGGAGGGCTGGAAGACCAGGGCGTCGGAGCCACAGCCCGGACAGAGAAAACGCGGCGGATGCAAAACCCGGGCGCAGTCGTCGCAGGCCTGCAAGTGAAGGACGCCGGCGGCCAGGTGACGGTAGAAATCCGCGTTGCGACCGTCGGGGTCGGGAATGTACTTCGCGGGTGCATCGCTCATGGTTTCATCTCCGGGATTCGGCTCGCCCGATTCCTGCTGGATCTCAGTCGCCCCGGCCAAAGATCGCGATACTGCCATCGCCGTAATCTCCCCAACCCGTGACAAGGCCCAATTCGGCCCCCTCCACCTGGGCGGCGCCGGAGGTGTGCCGCAGTTGACGCGTAGCTTCGACGACATGATTCATCCCCCACATATGCCCCTGGGAAAGCAGACCACCGTGGGTATTCAAGGGCTGCTCGCCCCCCAAGCGAATCCGGCCACCTTGGACGAAATCGCCCGCTTCTCCGGGACCGCAAAGTCCGAGGGCTTCGAGTTGGAGCAGCACCACATAGGTGAAGCAGTCGTAGACCTGGAGGAAATCCATCTCCTGAGGGCCGACCCCTGCCATCGCGAAGGCCCGCGGCGCCGCAAAGGAAAGCCCCACCTTGAAGGGATCCGGGCGGTTTGTGATGTCGTCTGCGGGATAGGGGTGGCCCTCGGCCCCGCCGAGATAAAGCACCGGGGTATGGGGGCGATCCTTGGCGCGTTCGGCTGAAGTCAAGACCACCGCGGCCGCGCAATCGGTCTCTACGCAGCAATCCAATTTCCTCAACGGCTCGGCCACCCAGGGCGACGCCAGGTACTCGTCGAGATTCATGGGCCGACCGCGCATCAGGGCTTTTTCGTTCAACTGGGCATGGGCCCGGCAGGCGAGCGCCACTTCGCCCGCCGCTTCGTCGGGAATCCCATAGAGTTGCTTGTAGCGCATGAGGATGAAGGAGTAGAACTGCGCCGGGATGCGAGCCCCGTACGGGAGGTAGTAATCCATGGTGACGTTCCCCACCGAACCCGGATCCAGCCCCATGCGGGGGCGCTTGGTCCCCGGCCGCGGCCGAAAGGCCGAGAAACCATTCCAGCCCACCACAACCAGGACGTTTTTCGCCACTCCCGAATGGATCGCCATCGCGGCGCTCTGAAGCGAGGCCGTGGGGCTCGCCCCGCCTAGGTGAACCGTCGCCGCGTAGTGGAGGTCCTCAATTCCAAGGTTCGCGGCCAGTTCTTCCGCCGATGTGTAGCCCGGGGGCGGAAGAATCCCGTCGATATCGCGCGGCTCAAGACCCGCATCCCGGATGGCGTCCTGGGAAGCGCGCAGCATCAACTGCACCGGGGTCTGGTCCGCCCCGCGCACGTAGTCCGTCTCGCCGACGCCCACCACGGCAGCGCTTCCTCTCAGGGGATGGGCAGGCAACAGTCTTCCCTCTCGAATACTGGCAGGTGAACTCGGCGAGAACTCGCCGGAAAATCGATCCGCTGGGCCAGCGGCCGCCAATCTCCTGCGGGCGACCAATACTAGCCCCCATTGCGGGCCCTTGGCTCGAGGGAGCCCGGCCCGGGCGAACAAAACGGGAACGATCGGCGGGGCTCAGCCCTTCCGGTAGAAACTGGCGAGCAGGGGATCGACGTCGACTTGGCGCGCCCAGTCCCAGCCCCGGTCTTCCACCGGCGAGGGAAAGCACTCCGGGCACCAATACCCCCCATCAATCAGGAGCCCAGGCGAGGCTTCAAATTCGTGGTCCAGCGCGCAGCGCCAGCGGTGCAGGCTCGCCCTCCCGCCGAATTCCGCCGAAAGCAACCGCCCCCCACGCGATTGGGCGAACGCGATCAATTCCGCCTTATCGGTCGACGATGAATCCATCAAATCCTCTCCCCTCGAACAAAAAGCACGGGCATCCCCATGCCGTCCCGGCGCACACAATTCCCAAATTCACCGCCCGCATTCACCGTTGATCCCAGCTTGGAATCGCTTCCCAAGCGGCCCTGGATCCGAAGAACGCGTCGATGTACTCGGCGTTGTCCTCCTTGATCCACTGGAGAGGTTCCGCCCAGCGCCGAGCCATCACCTTGAGTAGCGGCGCCGGAGCCAATCGCGCGCTCAATTTCATCCAGGGCGCCAGCGCCTCCTCAACCATGGCATAGCAATCCTCGAGGGTGTCGCGAAAATGACCGAGATGATGGTTGAGGTCACCGCTATCGGCGAAATATCCGCAGTGGAAATTTTTCAAGGCGAACCAGTTCGGGTCGAAAATTTTTCGGTAGTCGCCAAGCCCGGCCGAGCTGAACTGCTTGGCGATAAAATCTTCGTAGACCACCCGGCAACTCGGACCGCCGGACATATTGTAGATCCGCCCCCAGAAATCATCCGAGGTACTGAGGCATTGAACCAATCCGTATCCGGCATCGCGACTCGTGATCAGTTCGATCCTTTGATCGAGGGGCTGATGAAAAAGAATCGGATCCAGCAGGCCCAACAACTGCGGAGGGACAATGAACGTCTGCCGCAGGCTTGCCCAGTGTTTGATCCCCGATTCCACGATCGACCGCTCGGCTGCGCACTTGGTCAACGCATAATAGTCGTGAACACTGGGAATCAAGGGGTCGCCCACCCGAATCATTTCCAGTGGCGGCAATCGGTCCCCATATTGGGCCACCGAACCCACTCCCACCAGACGAATTCGCTCGGCGCCATCGGGCTGGGCCAAAATCGAATTCACCACGTTCTGCGTGCCGCCTACGTTGATGGCATGCGCGAGGGACGGGTTTCGATCGGCGGCGGGAGAAATCATCGCCGCCGGGTGGAGAACAAAATCAACGCCCTCCACCGCCCGGTCTACATCTTCGGAATTGGTGAGATCACCCCATACGATCTCGAGCCACGGTTCCTCTGCATAGGGGGCGAACATCTTCTTGTTGACCTTCGAAGGGCGCAGCAACAACCGCGTCGCGTAGGCATCGCGACGCCGACGCAATTCCAAAAAAGCTTCATGGCCCATGCTGCCCGATGCGCCGGTCAAAAGCACCCGTGAGCGAGACATCTTTGACTCCAGTGGTTGAAGGGCTGAACGAGACGGGGACACTCGCAGAACGACCACGGGAAGCCAAGACGGGCTGAGCTGAAATCCTCAATTCTTGCAAGATCTTCGGCCCTCGGTCGGCGAATTCGGGCTTCCGGAGTGATTTCAGGGGGCTCGTTCCAAGAGATAATCCCCGGCATCGTCGACCCGCGCCTCCCAGCCCGGATAGACGACGATGGTGGTAAACGTCTCTTCAATGATTCCGGGTGCCGCAATGCAATCGCCGGGAACCAGTTCAGGGCCCCGGTAGATACTGGTTTCCTCGAACCCCCGGCCCAGGTTCGCCCGGCGGTGGCCGTGAGGCGCGGGACGTCGTGGCGGGCGGGCAACCCCACCCCCAAAATGGGGTTCGGAAACCGACGACCGACTCACCAAGCGCACCCCTGTAATCTCGGGGCTCTCGCTCTGGCGGTTGTAACCGTATTCTTCTTCGTGCAATTCATGAAAGCGGTGAACGATTTTTTCCAACGCACCCTCGTCGAGAAATTCAAGATCGAGATCACTCTTGCCCTCGGCGACTTCTACGGTCAACGACCAGTTCTGCCCGGGATAACGAAGACTCATCTGATAGGCGCGCGCCACATCTTCCCGACCGAAGCCCGCGCCAAGAAAGAAGTCCAAGGCGCGAATTTCGAGTTCCTGCCAGAGCGCGCTCAGTCGGTCGACATCAGCCTCATGGGCCGGCACAAGATAAGACCTCTCCTCGTCGATGGTCGGCTGGGCGGCCAGCCCCCCCAGCGCCGAGAACGCCGGAGAAGTACGCGGGATCAGCACGCGCCCGATGCCCAGTTCCTCGGCTTGAATCGCGGCAAAAACCGGCCCGTTGCCCCCGTAGGCGAGCAGGGTGAGAGCCCGGGGATCGATGCCTCGGCCAGCGGTGGTCCGGCGTACCGCCTGGGTCATGTTGGCGTTGACGATGCGCCAGCAATCGAAGGCCGCTTCCTCCACCGAGCGACCCGACGGCGCGGCCACGTGCTTTTCGAAAGCCTCATCGACCCCCTCCCGGCTCAGATTGAAAGCCCCTCCGGCAAATTCGGAATCGGGCGAGAGCAAGCCGAGAACAAGGATCGCATCGGTCACCGTGGGCCGGTCCCCTCCCCGGCCATAACAGACCGGGCCGGGCTCCGCGCCCGCGCTCTCGGGTCCGACTTCGAGAACGCCGTGATTGAAATGGCAGAGCGAACCTCCCCCAGCCCCCAGGGTTTCGACCTGGATCATGGGGACCGCCACCAAGTACCGGTGATGCCAATTCCAACCCGAGTATGCGGGCGCTTGGCCACCGATCACCATCGAGACGTCGTAGCTCGTCCCGCCCATGTCGACGCAGAGCAAGTTCAAAGCCGATTTTTCTGCCCCGGCCCTGGCGCCGCCGATCACGCCTCCGGCCGGCCCCGATGCGAGGGTTCGGATAGGCATGTCCCTGAGGTATTCCCGGGTCATCACCCCTCCGCTCGACTGCATGACGAGCACATCCCGGTCGTAACCCGCGGCGGCAAGGCGCTCCCCAAGCCGATCCAGATAGCCGCTCACCCCGGGTCCCACGAACGCGTTGACGACTGTCGTGCTCGTCCGCTCAAACTCGGGAGCCCGAGGCAGAACCCGATGGGACTGAGAGATTTCGACCCCCGGCAAGATCTCTCGCACGAGTTCGGCCAGTCTGCGTTCATGAACCGGATTGACAAAGGCGAAAATCAGGGAGATTGCGACCGACTCGACACCCTGGCGCCCCAGGCGCTCGATGGCACGACGCGCAGCCGCCTCATCGAGGGGCGTGTGAATCGAACCATCCGCGCGGATGCGTTCGGGAACCGTCAAGCGCCGGCGGCGAGGCACAATGGCCGGCGGCGGCTCGAGACGCACATCCCAAATGTCCTCCTTGTAGCCTCGGCGCAGTTCCAGTTCGTCGCGAAATCCCTCGGTGGTCAGCAAGCCCGTCACCGGACCCTTCATCTGGATCAGCGCATTGTCGGCCACCGTCGTGCCGTGAACGATGGCCTCGGTGGCGGCCAAGAGTTCGCCCAGGGAAACGCCGCGTGCCTGGGCGAGCTTCTCCAATCCCGCCATCACGGCCAGGGAGTTGTCCTCGGGCGTGCTCGATATCTTCTCAAGCAGGACCTCATCGCCCTCTTGAAGCGCGAAATCGGTGAACGTCCCTCCCACGTCAATTCCGATGCGACAACTCAAGAGCGCGGCTTCCGGGTGGCACGCAACTGCTCGGTGGCTTCGAGATCGACTTCGAGATCAAAGGCCTCGACGCTACCCCGAAGCACCACTCCATAGCGCTTCCTTGCACCATCGACGCTCACATATTCGTCGAGTACGTCCTCACGCACGGCTTCCGGATTCCGCAAGAACGCATCTTCGAAACCCGCGCCACCCCCATACTGGTACGCAATCACCGCATTGGCGGGGAGCTGCGCCTGAATCGAATTTTCGATCTCGTACTCGTTCTCGGTGCCGACTTCGAAGAAGTTCGAATAGGGGCCGGCATCGTCGCCGCCGCGGAGCCCTCGCAGTGGATGTTTCTTCGACACCATCCAGGCTACAGCGGTCGTAGGTTCGAGCACCTGCTTGACGTTTCGGGTGCCGGGCTGACCTCGCCAGCGACCCGCCCCGCCCGTATCGGTAGTCATCTCTCTCGATAGATTGAGAACGGGAAAACGGCTCTCGGCATCTTCGGCCTGTGCAAGAACCAAATTGCCCAGTCCGCTGCACATTGCCCCCCAGCCATCGATCCCCTCGGTGGCCGAAGCGTCCGAGGCCCGCACATCCACGCCCTGGTCCATCCACATCTGCCCGTTGGCGTCGACCCCGATCACGGCGTTGGGCATGCCCAATTTGTACACTTGAGGCGAAGAGCGCTTGGGAAGAATTTCCGAAAGCGCGATACAGATCGCCTCGCCGATTTCGCAAGCCGGATGAAACGCCCCCAGTGCTGCGGGCTTGTTGGGGGGAGGTTGAACGATGGTGCCCTCGGGCAGGATGATTTCCACGGCGTCGAAGAGACCCTCGTTCTTGACAATCGACGGATCCACCATCGAGACCAGTTGGGCCATCGCGTAGCCACGGCTGTTCGAAAAAGTATTCCAGACACAGGTCAATTCCGGCCGATCGTCGCTCCCGGTCAGGTCAACCGTCAACGCGTCACCGGCGACGGTGCACGCCACATGGACCCGGACATCCGCGTTCCCCACGGTATCGTGGTCAATCCAGACATCCGCCTCGTAGCATCCATCGGGCCAGCGGGAGACCTCTTCGCGAAAGCGCCGCTCGGTTTCGCGGATATTCCAGTTGATCGCCGCCCGCACCACGTCCCCACCCCATTTTTCCGTCAATTCGCCGAGCAGGAGCGCGCCCCGCTGGGCGCCGCTCACCATGGCGGCTATGTCCCCGGAAAACGAGGGAAAACGGTTGTTTCGCACCAGCATTTCCAGGGCGTCGCGGCGAGGCTGGCCGCGATGAACGAGTTTGAGGCGAGGGATCACCATGCCTTCCTGATAGATGTCCGTGGCGTCCACCGAGAACCCTCCGGGATCCTTTCCCCCGGTATCCCCTTGATGAGCCTGCAGGGCCTGGATGGCCAGCAATTCTCCCGCGGAGTCAAAGTACGGCGCGTACACGTTGTAGTCGGGCAAGTGTCCGCCGCCGTGATCGGGATCGTTGCCCACGAAAACATCGCCCGGTCCCCAATCGTCGACTTCGAAATGTTCGAGGCCCCAACGCACCGCCAGGGGAGAGATAAAGAGAAGCTGGGGAATCCCCACCGAGAGTCCGGCGAGCCGCCCGTGGGCGTCGATGATGCTTGCGTTGCGCTCATTGGACTGGTTGATGATCGCCGACGAAGCTGCCCGGCCTAGGTGAGTGGCGGTTTCGAAACAGATCGTCTCAAACGCTCCACGAACAATTCCGGCGGTCACCGAATCAATTTCGGCCGAGGTCTCGAGTGGCTGTCTGGGTCGGACCAGCCTTCGGTTTAGTTCGTAAGACATTTCGCCTTGCCTCTCGCCGAGCCCGGGCGCCCGGCCAGGCCGGAGCCGAGCGAAAACTACTTCATGAAGCCATAGAGCTTGCCGGCATTCTCACAAAATATCTTTCGCTTCTTGGCCTCGTCGATCCCCTGGGCCATGGAGTTGATCAAGTAGCGGGAGTGCGGCCAGTCGGTTATGTGATGCGGAAAATCGCTGCACCACATCATCATATCTACCCCCACCGCATCGCAATTCTGAACTCCGAATTGGTCACTCACCACTCCGACCTTGCAATTGCGTTCAAGATACTCGCTCGGAAGCATGCTGAGCTTTACATCGCACCAATAACGATTCCGCCGATAGCGATCATCCAATTCCTGCTTGAGGAAGGGAACCCAGCCAGCCCCTACCTCGCCGCCAACGATGGACAGGCGAGGAAAGCGCTCGAAGACTCCGTAAAAAATAAATTCGGCAAAGAGCGTTGGCATTCGACTCATGGTGGTTGAGTAAAGAACCAACTGTTCCGCCCCACCCTTCTTGGCCGCCACTTTGCGCGTCTTGTACTGGGGCGGAGTCAAGCCCACGTGGATATGAATCGGCAACCCCACCTCCTCGGCGACCGACCAGAACTGGTCGTCTGCTTCGGAAATCAGAAAGTCACCGCTCGGCCAGGTCGCGAGACCCACCCCCGCCGCGTCGTTCTCCCGCGCCCGGTACAACTCGGCGACCGCGTCGTCGATCCCGGTGCCCGGCATCTGCCAAATGGCCCCGAGTCGGGACCGGTCAAAGCTCGCAAAATCCCTGATGAAATTGTTGTAGGCCTGCATTCCTGCATAGGAAAACTGCTTGTCTTCTTCGAACATGAAATAGATCATGGTGCGCTGGGGGGGAAAGAAGACCGCCGCAGAGATCCCATCTTGATCCATCAGTTCAAGCCGGCCCTTGGGCTCGGTAATGCCCGGGTGGAGGTCTTCATAGCGAACCCCGGTCCACTTCAGTGTCTCGGGAGTCTGGTTCATCGCGGCCACCAGGCCCAGGGATTCGACATGGCTTCCCAACAACCAAGCATCGCCTCCATCTTCATCCTTGACGAGTTTGGGCGCCTGTCCGCGAAAGCGTTCGGGGAGGTAGTCCTTCCAGAGATCGGGCGGCTCAATGACGTGCTGATCGCAGTCAATGATCTTGTATTCCATTTTTCCTCTCCCCTCTACGGATCGGGCTCGGACCCGAACCTTCTCCAAAATTTTGCCTTGGCCAACGATGCTGGCGCGGATCCTTCACCCCTCGCTCAAATGAATTGCTGATACCACTTTCGATAGTGCGCGATGGGACCGTCTCCCTCGCAGAGTACGGGTCGCGGCCAGCAGATTTTATTCTCCCAGATGGGTCGGTCGTGTTCGAATTGTTGCTTGAGATCTCTGACCACGGACTCGGCCAGCTTCTTTTTTTTGGGGTCGCCGTCGAACTTGACCGAGTAGGCGAAACTTACATCTGTATTTTCCTGGTCAATGGCTGTACTGGTATTCAGCATCAGGGTATCGATCAATCCCGTCATGCGAACGACCTGAAATCCGGGACCGTAATCGAGAGTCACCAATTTTGTCTCGCCTTCTCCTCCGGGAATCCGCATGGTAAAAACCGACTCGGCGATGTGAAGACTTCCCTCCGCACGTGCCGTGGTGGGAGGAATCGTCAGCGTCCCGTGAACGAATTTGAAATGAGCTTGATCCACACAGTTTTCGTTCATGTCGAGCCAGGAAGCACGAACCTTCCAGTGCATAATTTCCGGTTCAGTCCAAGCAGAATCACCGATCTCGGACAGTTCGGGAATTTCAAACCTCGGCGGCCCTCCCTCCCGGTCGTGATGGAAGAAGATCAATCCATTTCTTTCGACGACTTCGTGATGGGCCAGTTGCGCGCGGGACGGGATGCGCCCGGCATAGGGAATTTTCGTGCAGCTTCCACCAACGCCGAATTCCCAGTGATGAAAGGGGCAACGAATGTTCTCACCAACGACTTCGCCGCCATGCCCCAAATGCGCGCCCAGATGCACGCAGTGCGGATCGATGAGGCAGGCCTGGCCCGACTCGGTTCGGTAGAGCACCCACTCGCGTCCGAAGAAATTCAGGATGCGAACCTCCCCTGCGGCCAGTTCGCTCGAGTAAGCGGCCCGGAACCAGCCGTTCGGGTAGGGGGTGAATGGATAGCGGGACTCCGGCAATGCGGAGGCCGGGCCAGCGCGGCCCGTGGCCGATCTGGACGGCTCGGCGGAGTGCCCGCGGTTCGTTTCTGACATATCGTCAGAAAACATACCGCGACCCGGGTGAGCCCGTCAGCCCGAATATGCCCGAGGGGACGGGATCCGGTCTCGTCCGCGTGGGTCCCCACCGGATCCGGCAACTGGACAGCCTTCCGGGCCGTAGTTAGGGTGCCGAGGACGGTCAAGACAGGTCACCGGGGACCAAACCCCGAGCGCCTGTCCCCCACTTCGACGGAAAAAAGAGGAAGAACGAGATGCAGATCGACGACATGATCCTCATCAGCGTCGACGACCACGTCGTCGAACCGCCCACGGTCTTTGACAATCATTTGCCCAGCAAGTACAAGGACCGAGCCCCCCGAAGCGTTCGCAAGAAGAATGGGGCGGAAATGTGGATCTTCGGCGATCGGCAACTGCCGAATATCGGGCTCAACGCCGTGGTGGGCCGTACCCCCGAAGAGTATGGCATGGAGCCCACGGCATACGACCAGATGCGTCCGGGTTGCTACGACGTCGACGAGCGGGTCCGGGATATGAACGTCAATGGCGTACTCGCGCAAATGTGTTTCCCCAGCTTTCCACAATTTTCGGGTTCGCTCTTTGCGGGCGCCGAAGACAAAGAACTGGCCCTGGCTTTGGTACGGGCCTACAACGACTGGCATATCGACGAGTGGGCCGGAAGCCATCCTGGGCGATTCATTCCGCTTTCCCTTCCGCCCGTCTGGGATCCACTACTGATGGCCGAAGAAGTACGCCGGGTTTCGCGTAAGGGATGCCATACCGTGAGTTTCAGTCAGGATCCCACGGGCATCGGCCAACCCAGCCTGCACGATCGGCATTGGGATCCCTTCTGGAAAGCCTGCTCGGACGAAGGGACCCTGGTCGCGGTTCACATCGGATCGGGGACTGGGATGTTTTTTACATCCCAAGACGCACCCATCGACGTGATGATCACCAACACCCCGCTCAGCCTTGCGAACTTTGCGGGTGATCTGCTCTGGTCGCATATCCTGCGAGAATTTCCAGACATTAAGTTTGCGCTCTCCGAGGGCGGGATCGGCTGGATACCCTATTTCCTCGAGCGCGCGGACTACGTGTATCGGCACCACAAGGCTTGGACCCATCAGGATTTCGGCGACAAATTGCCCAGCGACGTGTTCCGCGAGCAGGTCGTGACCTGTTTCATCGACGACGCGTTCGGGCTGAAGAACCGACACGAAATTGGCATCGACATGATCACCTGGGAATGCGACTACCCGCATTCCGACACCACGTGGCCCCAGGCGCCGGAAATTCTCAACCGATGCTTGGACGGCGTTCCCGACGATGAAATCGACAAGATCACCCATCTCAATGCCATGAAGCACTTCAACTTCGATCCCTTCAAGGATATTCCCAGAGAGAACTGCACCGTGGGCGCGCTCCGCGCCCAGGCCGAAGGCGTCGACCTGAGCCCCCTGGTGGGCGTCGGCGGCAATCCGGCGCAACTTGAACCGGGCCAGGTCATCACAACAGCCGACATCATGCGACAGGTCGCTCCTGCTTTCGCCAACGATTGACGTCGAACCCGACTCGGTCAAGAAAACTCAGACCTTCAGGGCACTCAAAAGTAGGGATGGCCAGCGATGGAATTCCAGCTTGCGGATCTCTACGAGTGCCTGTGCGATGCGGACCCGGGCGCCACTGCGCTGATCG
>LWDU01039630.1_pt1 | contig 33158 bp, 20 predicted proteins | sample 727161 | NCBI WGS metagenome assembly LWDU01 (sample SAMN04566230, study PRJNA314399) | hydrothermal vent metagenome | isolation source: deep sea hydrothermal plume seawater | place: Mexico: Gulf of California, Guaymas Basin | collected 2004-07-11 | reverse complement strand
AGCCTACGCTGTGGGATTAGGTGATGTGAATGGGGACGGCTGCTTGGATGTCGTGTTGGGCAACGAGACGGGCTTTTCGAGCGTGATCTACTTCAACTTCAACTCGGACCTTGTCGAGTCGACGGTGGCGGTAGGGCTGTCTGGTGCGAACCAGGTATTGCAGTCCCAAGAGAGACAGCTTTTCGCGATCGGTGTGACCAGCAGTGGCGGTGAGACCGTGACGGGACTGCAGTTGACGCTAGCTGATCTAAGTAGCGCCACAGGAATGAGTGCATCGGATATCGATTCGCTGAAGCTCTATCGCAGCAACGACGCAATTCTCGATGCCAACGACACCCATATCGGCTCGCAGACCTCGGTTAATATCGGCAGTGTCACGGCGCTAACGCCTATCGCCACCGAGACGCTCCCCTCATCGCAGACCTTCTATTTGGCATCGGTGGTACTGTCTTCATCCGCGATCGATGGGCATGCCTTCACCGTGGCCTTTGCCGCTGAGGGCTTGCAGACTTCGAGCGATAATCTCGGTACTGTAGTCACGGCATCGGACGCGAATAAAGTGACGGTAGCCGTGCTCAAGGTGTCCAGTGCGGCGGTTGGACTGAGTGGTGCGACGGTCGTTGTTCCCGCTGCTGAAATGCAAGTCTTTGCCATTGCTATTACGGGTGACGGGGTCAATTCGGTATCGGGTCTGGCCTTGACGGTATCCGATCTGTCGGTAGCTACTGGTTTAAGTGCGGCCGATATTAGCGCACTTTCGGTGTATCTCGGCGAGGACGGTATTTTCTCGAACGATGACACCCAATTGGTGACGCAGGCCGGGGTTAATCTGGGAAGCAGCACGAGCATTAGTTTCTATCCGCAGGTAGTGGCGCTGAATACGCAGCGCTATCTCATCGCGACGGTTACGATCGGTGCCAATCCTACCGATGGCCATGCTTTCAACCTTGGCTTTGCGGACGGTGGTCTGACGACTAGTGTGGGCAATCTCGGCACGGCGGTGAGTGCTACCGATAGCGACAAACTCACCATCGGCGTCACCGCGACACAATTGATCTTCGCCACTCAGCCATCGGGTGCGGTGTATCTGCAGGCGTTGACCGGTCAACCGGTCGTCGAAGCGCGCGATGCCGCAGGCAACCTCGATACCGATTTCAGTGCTACTGTGACGCTGGCGGTCAGTCCATCGGGCACGGTGACGGGCAATTCGATGTCCTTCGTAGGAGGTGTGGCGACCTTTACTAACGTGGCGACCAGCGGTGGCACCGAGCGTAGCTTGGTGGCCTCGTCTAGTGGCCTTACCGGCACCAGCGCGAGCTTCGATATCACTAAGGTCGAGGCAACGGTAGCGCTGACGAATCTGGCCCCGACCTATGATGGAACGGCAAAAAATGCCGGGGCGACTACCGTTCCAGCCGATTTGGCGGTGGTCTTTTCCTATGCCGATCTGTCGGCTACCGCGCTGTCAGGACCACCGACGGGGCCGGGCAGTTTTAACGTTACGGGAACGATCAGTGATGTCAATTATCAGGGCAGTGCGACGGCTAGTATAGTTATCGGCCAGCCGAACGGGCCGACGGTCCAACTCGCGGCTTCGGCGACGGAGATCAACCCAGGCGAATCGGTGACCTTTACGAATCAGTCGAGTGGATTTGTCTCTGGTAGTTTTCTCGAGACCGGTGACGGTGGCAATAGTATCGACAATTTTTCGACGGGGGTGGTGACCTACGCCAATCCGGGCACCTATACCGTGACGCTGACGGTGGCAGGTGCCGGCGGCACAGCGACGGCTCAGGCGACGGTGGTGGTTCGCAGTCCGCCGGTTGTGGCGGCGATACCCTCGATAGCAACGAATGAGGATGGGCCTCTGGTATTGGATCTGACGGGCAAAGACACGCAGGCGGGTACGTGGGCTGTTAGCGGACAGGATGCGGCACTTATTAGCAAGACCGAACAGGGCGGCGAGGTGTTCACCTTCACGCCGGTGGAAAATATCTCGGGCGTGACGAGTATTGTCGTGACCCGTGCCGGCTCGACGGGATTGGTCGTGTCTCAGACGGTGCAGTTGATATGGGAACCGGTCGACGATCCACCGCAGATCAGCGGTTTAGGTACACTTTTCAGTGCGGTAGAGGATATGCCCCTTGCGGTGGGGGGCACGGCGCACGCGGTTGATATCGATACCGATCCTACGGCCTTGGTATGGGAAGCGGAAGGATATGACGCTAAATTAGTGGCTGCATCCGTTGGTGGTGCGGGTGGCCTTATTTTTACCCCGGTCAAAGATGCGTTTGGTCAAACGACGGTCACGATCCGCCTCAAGGATGCGGTTACTGCTGTGGTTCAGGATGTCAATCTAAACTGGACGCCAGTCAACGACGCGCCGACGGTGCCCGTAGTCAAAGGGCCGGTAGATGGCGCGCAGGATGTGCCGTTGTCTACGCCGCTTACCTGGGAGGTGACGGACGTAGATATGGACGCGTTGGTTTATGATGTGTCGTTGGGTTTGGCCGGTGAAACATTGTCGGTCGTATCGACCGGCCAGCAAGAGTCCATATTTAATGCGTTGGGGCTCGACCCGGGCCAGCACTATAACTGGCAGGTCGTCGTTCGCGATCCGCATGGGGCTAGTGCGCAACAATTGGCTTCATTTACCACCGAAGCCGACAAACAGCCCCCGGTGGTCAGCGCGGTCAGTCCGACATCGGGTGAGACGGGGGTTACGGTAGTATGGACGACCGACGAATTGAGCGACGGCCAGTTGCGCTATCAGAGTGATCCCGATCCGCTGACCAACGTGATTGACAGTGGCGAACAAGTGCTTACGACGGTGCCGACACTGAACCACGCGCTGACGCTGGTGCCTCAGCAGACGGCGGTCTGGTATACCTTCGAGGTGCGTTCGCAAGACGCGTTTGGCAATGTTTCCGATTGGGTTTCGGGGCGTTTCTTCGTGCCGGCGGCTCCGGATACCGACCCGCCGATTATCGCGCAGGGCACGCTTGCGAGCAATGGTGCGACCGAGACGAGTATCTGGATCACTTGGTCGACCAACGAACTCAGCAATAGTGTCGTTCGCTATGTGGTCGATACAGCACCGGTGGCAGGTAAGCTTGCACAGGATCTGACCGAGGTGGTCGTGTCGACGCCGACGCGCGCCCACTCCGTGCAGCTCAGCGGATTGACCGCGGCTACGACCTATCGCTATACGGTGTTGTCCGTTGACGAGTCGAACAATGAGTCGGTCGGTAGTGAAGGTCGTTTCACTACCGCGCGAGAAAAAGACATCACACCGCCCGGCTTTAACGAAGGGCCTGGGGTGCAACCGCCCAAGGTCGAGTCGGCCGAGATCGTGGTCGGGACCGACGAGACGACGACCGTGCAGGTGCGCTATGTGGAAGATGTCGCTGACGCCCAGGTCAAAGTCGCCGCCAGCATCGATCCCAAGACGCGCCATACCATTGCATTGCTTGGATTGACGGCGGGGACCCGTTATCAATACAGTGTGCGGATCGAAGACGAGAGTAAGAATTTCACTGAGTCGGGCCTATTGTCTTTTAGTACGCGCAATCTGCCCGATATCATCGCGCCGGTCATTGAGGGGGTAGGTGTCAAAGCACAGGCTTTGAGCGCGGTCTTGCAGCTGCGGACCAACGAGCCGTCGTTGTTGAGTTTCTCGTGGTGGCCGGTTGCCGATCCGACGCTTATCGCCTTTACCGATATTTCCGTTCCCGTCTCGGTGCATGCTTTGACGATCGAGAATCTACAGGCCGCGACGGACTACCAGTATGAACTGCGGGTCAAGGACGAAACGCTGAACGAATTGGCGCCAGTGACCGGTAATTTTGCCACGGCCGAAGTGCCTGACTTGGTGCCGCCGACGGTGCTCAATAGCTTCGTTGATAACCAACGGCTGGAAAGCACCTTCCTCGAAGTCGAAGTCAACGAATTGGGTCGCCTCAGGGCCTCACTGTTCTTATTGCAGGTGGCCAGCGTGCAACCGCGGTCGGGCTCGTTGGCGCAGATCCCTGCCGAGGGCGAGGAGCGGCAGATTAATAGCGCTGATCTGGGCAAAAAGCACCGTCTGCCGCTGACGAGCTTGGAGCCGGGGGCGACCTATCGCATCGATTATGTAGTTATCGATGCGTCGGACAACCCAACCACTGGCAGCGTCGAGTTTACTGCCGCGCGCAAGGCCGATACTGAGCCGCCGAAACCGATGAGCTGGCCGGGCATAGAGGGCATCACCGACACCGGCGCGCGTATCAGCGCCTCGTACAATGAAGATGTGCGTTTTGAAGTGCGTTATTGGCTTGTCGATGATCCACTGAATGTCGAATTGCGCAGTGTGACGGTGCCAGCGCGCGATTTGAGCATTGGGCTGAGTCCATTATTAGCGGCTAAGACCTATGTCGTTGGGGTGATGGTGCGGGATGGGGCGGGGCTGGTGCATGAGAGCGAACTTAACTTTACCACACTGGCCGGTGCGGACTTGACGCCGCCAATTTTTGAAAAATCGCCTTGGCAGGACCATGCACAAGCGACGAGTGCCCGCTTGCGCATGGTGCTCAGCGAACCGGTGACCGGTGAGGCGACTTTCAGCGATGCCGATGGTAATACGCGCAGCGTATCGATCTATGACCCGGCCAAAGAATTGACGTTTGATGCAACAGAACTGCTGCCAGGCAAAGTATACGATTATAGTATTGAGGTGGTCGACGCCAACCAAAACTCCGCCAATGCCAACGGTCAAATAAAGACGGTAGCTGTAGCGGCTCCGCCAGAGATTATCGAAGGGCCAACGCGCGAGCAGATCGAACACGATAAGGCGCGTATTGGCTTGAAGACGGACAAGGTCGCGCGGGTAGAAATTGCGTATTTTCCTGTCGACGATTCGGCGGCGATTGCGACCGAGCGGCCCAGTGGCCGCAGCACCGATCATTCAGTGCTGCTAACCAACTTGACGCCGGATACCGACTACGAATTTACGGTGCAGGCGTTTAGTGGATCGCTTTCTTCCGACCAACTCAGCAGCCTGATCTGATCAAGCCGCAACTACAGGGCAATCCGACCTTGGCCAATATCGCCGATACGCGCGCGCGGATTAGGTGGGACACCAACGAAGTGTCGGATTCAAAAGTGATTGCTATCTCGCAAGGGGCCGCGAAATTGGCGGTGGGCGCTCGGGCCGGCAAGGTCGCTGCGGTGGGCGACCGGAAAGAAGTAGGTGATGGCAAGCAGACTAAAAGTCACGAAATAGAGTTGACCGGCCTGAGCCCGGGCACTCGCTATACCTACGAGGTGATTTCTCGTGATCTAGCCGGCAACGAGACCCAAGCCGGGCCCTTTGAATTTACGACCGCGCCGGAGCCGGATTTACTGCCGCCGGAATTCACTCGTCGGCCGGTGGTCTTGGGGCATACGCACGAAAGCATCTTACTCGGCTTTTCGGCCAATGAGAGTGTTTCAGTGACCCTCGATTATGGTTTGACCCCCGAGTATGAGCTTGCTACGATTGCGCGGTCCGACCAGGTGCGGGATTACGAATTACGGCTCAGTGGCTTACAGCCGGCGACTAATTATCACCTGCGCATTGGCATCAAAGATGTGCACGAGAATGGCCCGACCTACTTTCCAGATCTCGCGGTGACCACCAAAGCCGAACCCGATATTGTGCCAGCGATCATTCTGACGGGGCCAGTGCTGGAGTAATTGCCTGGTCGACGGATGAACCGGCCACCCGCCAGGTCCGCTATTGGCCAGAGAGTGATCCCTCGTTGGTCGAGACGATTGAGGAGGGATCACTCTCGCGCGAGCATCAGATGGTGCTGAGCAATCTACTGCCGGGCACGGTCTACCAATATGTGGTGTCTTCGATCGATGCGGCCCGCAATGAGCCGACCGAGAGTGAGTCCTTTCAATTTCGCACCAAGGCCACGCCGGTCGAACCAGTCTTTACCTTGGGGCCGATCGCCGAGGCTACCGAGAGCAGTACCTCGATCACTTGGTCGACGAATGTTCCAGCGACTTCGATTGTCGATATTGGCGAGACTGTTGGCTATGGCACGCATCTCGAAGTCGGTGATTTGGCGCAGGATCACGAGATCGTAGTGCGCAACCTGGTGCCGGGCACGACCTACCACTATAAGGTTACCAGCGTCGATTTGAGCAATAAGACGATCACTTCGGATCCGACCGGATTTGCGCTATTTAGCAAAGACCTCACGGTGCGTACGCCCGGCTCGGCCGATACCGAAGCTCCGGCGATGGTCGCTAATCCGACGACGGTGTGGACCGATCAATCCGTGGTGGTTTCGTGGGAAACCGACGAGGTGTCGACCTCGAAGATCGAATGGGAAGAAATCGGTGGGTTGGCAGAGGGCTTTGTCGCCGATAACCAACTCTTACAGGATCACAGCCTGACGGTGACCGGCCTTGAGGGCAGGACACTATATGCGGTACGGGTCATCAGCGAGGATGCGGCGGGCAATAAGATGGTTTGGCAGCCCTCGAGTGCGGCCAAGGCGGCGGCTAAGGCCGCTTTTGATCACGGCCTCGCCGAGGGCCCCTCGGGTAAGGTTGCACAGCCGCCGGGTGGATCGGGGACCTTTGTCACTGATAGCTTTCCCGATACGCAGTTTCCGCTGATTACCGGTGGGCCGCGGGTGCGCGAAAAGAGCGCGGAGAGCTTGACCATAGAATGGCAGACCGACGAGTTGGCCGATTCCTTCGTCCGCTATGGCGAACAACAGGATGTGCTGCTCGACGAGGTCGCCCAGGCCCACGACGTGCAGGTCCACAGTGTGACCCTGACCAATTTACTGCCGGGGACGAGTTATTTCTTCCGCGTCGAATCGACCGATCCCTCGGGCAATGGCGCTTCGGTCAGCGGTATTGAGGTGACGACCACCAATGCGGGAGTTGATCTGGTGCCGCCGCGCTATTTGAGCGAGCCAGTCGTCGAGGGGCAGACCGATCGCCAAGTTGTACTGGGGTGGCGCGCCGATGAAGCGGCCTCTGCGACGATCGAATATGGGCAGCAGGGTCAGGATCCAGCTGTACGTCAGATTCGGCATCGCTTGGAAACGCAGCAGGTTGCGCTGACTAATTTGATGCCGGCGACGAATTATTGGGCCAAAATATGGGTCCAGGACGCGACGCAAAACCAGGTGGAAGTGCCCTTTGAACTGAGTTTTACTACCGATGCGGAACCGGATTTCTTACCGCCGCGTTTTCGCAGTACACCCGCCTTGCAGCAGCTTAGCGATCGCAGTGCATTAATCAGCTGGCAGACCGATGAGTTAGCAGATGCCTTTGTCGACTACGATCTGACGCCCTACCTCGGCGGCGTTAGCGGCAGTCCGGTCTATGCCACTGAGCACGAAGTGCTGTTGACTAACCTCGACCCGGGCGCCGAGTATTTTTTCCGTGCCGGCTCAACCGATCGCGCCGGCAATGGACCGGTCATCAGCGAAGTCCTCACCTTTACGACCTTACTCGACCCGGATGTGCAAGCGCCGGCAGTACCCGATTCTTTGCAGGTATTGGCCGGTGCGGCTGCGGTGTTTTTACAGTGGGATCCGGTCGCTGACGGCGACTTGGGCGGCTATGCGGTCTATCGCGAAGATTCGACCGGCGTATTTCAGGCGGTCGCGTCCCGTTTGGATGTGCCGCGCTATCTCGACGAGGGCCTCGACAATGGTCGAGTCTATAGCTATCGGGTCGCGTCCTTCGATCGGCAGAATCCGCCGAATGAGAGCGCGCCGACTCCGGCTGTTTTGGCTACGCCCAACGCGGGGGCGGTTGGTGATGCGCCGGAGATTAGCGGTTTGGAAGAAGGCGCGACACCCCAGCAGCCGGTGGTGCTGATCAACAATGCCTTGCCCTTAGACTCCGAGATTGAGTTAACCTACACGGTGCAAGTGTCGACTGCGCGCGATTTTTCGACCATTGTCGATCGCGGTGGCGATATTGCCGAGAGTCTTTCCGGGGTGACCCGTTGGCGGGTGACGCGCGAACTGAGTCCGCGCACCAACTATTGGTTTCGTGCCCGCGCTTTTGATGGCCGTTTTGAAAGCCCTTGGAGTCCGGCCCGCGCGCTGCAACCGCGCAACGCGCAGCCGGCGTTGACCAGTGAAGACTTCGATGGCGATGGGGTGGTGGGTTTCGCGGATTTTTTCCTCTTCGCCAGCGGCTACGGTAGCACCGACGCGGTATTGGATCTCGATCGCGGTGGTGCAGTCGATGGCGATGATTTACGGCAATTCGCGCAGAACTTCGGGCGTACGGTGCCCGGCAAGAGGCAGCATGTGCGCAGCATTGAGGCCATCGCCGGCTCTCAAGTTGAAATACAGGCGGAAGCGATCTCGGCCGATGAGGTAATCGTCCGTTTGCGCTTAGAGGGCGTAGAACAAGTCAGCGGTTATGGGCTTAATTTGCGGTTCGAACCGCCGATTCTGCGGCTGGTAGGCCGTCTCGATTCGATGGCTTTGGGAGGCGCGGGAGCTAGTCTGCGGTTGGCGCACGAGGAGGAGGGGGGAGTAGCGGTTGGTGAACATTTGCGCGGTCGGCAACCGTCGGCCGATCTTGGCACCCAGCGCGAAGTGGTCTTGCGCTTTGCCTTTGTCGGTCCTCCACGCAATGTCGATCTACGCGTCGAAGAGGGTTTTGTCGGTGCAGGGCGTGGGCGTGCCTTACGCTTTGAGCGGACCGCTACCGCGCGTATCGTGCCACAGGTGTATGCGCTCTACACTAATTATCCCAATCCGTTTAATCCCTCAACGATCATTCCCCTCGCCATTCCCGCTCAGGGAGAGAAGCGAGCTTCGCTGATGATTTATAATGTATTGGGACAGCGGGTGCGATTGTGGAACCTTAGCCACTTGCGGCCAGGTTTCCACCAATTCACCTGGGACGGTTTGAATCAGGGGGGGCATGCCGTCGCCAGCGGGGTGTATCTGGTGCGCATGGTCGCCGGGGAGTTTCAGCAAGCGCAGAAAATGTTGTTATTGCGCTGAATGGAGCGACCGTTCGATTCAGCGCAATCTGTTGGCCGCTATGTAGTAATTGATCTGGTGTTGATTTTGTTGTAGTTGAGCGATTTTGAACGCCGAGCAAAACCCAACCGCTAATTCGCCACTGTGCTTCGCATAATGCCCGCTATTGCTCTTTGTTACCAAGGCTCTTTCCGTCCTTCTTGATAGTACGCCCCGCCCGCTCGATGCTCTTTTTTAGATGGTCTCTCTCTCTCTTGGATCCCTATTAGGGGTTGCTTGTCGCTCGCCGCTTTAATCGAAAAAATCCTCGTCGCCTTCGGGCAAGTACTGTTTGGCTTCTTCAGCGATGATCTCGACGCCTAGCCCCGGCCGGTCCCAGACCTCGATCTGGCCGTTTTTGACGATATCATCTGGTAATCCATCGACAATATCGTACCACCAAGCCGGATCGCCGGTCGGATATTCGAAGGCGATAAAATTTTGCGGCATAGCGGCCGAGACCTGGACTAGGGCCGCCAAGCCGATTAGGCCATCGAAAGTGCCGTGCGGCGCCATCAGAATGCCGTGTAGGTCGGCGTATTCGGCGACCCATTTTAGCTCGGCGATGCCGCCAATATCGGCCGGGTCCGGCCCGAGGATATTGACCGCCTGTTTTTCGATCAGTTCCGTGAAGTTCTGCCGCAGGTAGATCTGTTCGCCGGTGTGGACCGGTGTCGAAGTGCTCATCGTCAAGTCGCGGTAGAGATCGGCCTGCACATAGGGCGTGTAGTCGCCGGTAAGTATGTCCTCGATCCACATTATATTGTACGGCTCCAATGCCCGAGCGAAGCGGGTCGCGTCGGGAAGCGTCCATCCCGGTCCGCAGTCGAGCGCTAAGCCGACCTCGTCGCCGAGCACTTCTTTCATCGCAATCACGCAGTCGAGCACGTAGTTGAGGCCGTGTTCGGTCATCAGGCCGCGGTTTGCGGCGCGCCGACCCGATTGCACTTCGCCATAGAACATATTGGGCAATGTCATCATGCCCATATTGTGGAAGCCGACGGCCTGCTTGATCATCGTGAAACCTTCCTTGCTGGCCTTCATCTTCGCCATATTCTCGGCGTAATCCTCCGGGGTCTGGCCATCCATCGGAAAACGCACCGAGCCGTTGTAGGTGAGCACGGTATCGCGGATCTTGCCGCCGAGCAGCTTGTAGACCGGCACGCCTGCGGCCTTGCCGGCGATGTCCCACAGTGCCATCTCGATCGCGCTGACGGCACTGCCCCAGGGTTTGAAAGCGCCCATGCGGCGGATCTTGAGCATCACCCGCTCGACATTGGTGGGGTCTTCGCCGAGAATGAGGTCGCGATAGAAGAGTACGTGGGATTTGAGATACGATTTTGAGGATTCGGCCTCACCCCAACCGCAGATACCTTCGTCCGTCGTGATGCGAATGACGGGATTGTTACCGAGGATAGTGCACTTCAGATCGGTGATCTTCATGGGGGAATACTCCGGTTTACAGTTGAGAGGCGGTATTTGTGGAAGATTCTGGAGTATGAATATTCATTATTATTGTCGCTCCGTCAATTGTGGAGTGTCACCATCATAGGTAGAGTTATAAGAGGGCTGATTACCCGTATTCATGCCCGTTTTGCCGCTGTGGAAAACTTGCGCGGCTTTCTAATTTGGATCGTAAACGGGGTGCAGTACAGGTTTGTCCCAACTATCAACAAATAAGGATGAAATACTTTCGTGAATTATATTATCCGTTTTTCCCCCGTTTTAGTTTCTTGTATATTGTTGTCTGTTTCACCCGTTTATAGCACATCTGGCGCGCGTAGTATGCAGGCGCAGCGCATAAAAATAAAACCACAAGTGCCCAAAATTGACGGTCGCCTCGACGATGCGATCTGGCAGCAGAGCCCGGTTTCCTCCGATTTCTTGCAACTTGACCCCATGGAAGGCGAGGTCGCCAGCGAAAAGACGACGGTGCAAGTCGCCTATGACGAAGAAGGGCTATATGTCGGCATTCGTTGTTATGACAGCGACCCGCAAGCGATCGTATCGCGTCTGACGCGGCGCGACGGCGAGACGCAGGCCGATTGGATCTCGCTCAGCCTTGATCCGCATCTCGACCGCCAGACCGGTTGTTTTTGCACGGCCTACGCATCGGGCTCGGTGATCGACGGGATCTATGCAGACGACCGCAATAAGGACGAGACCTGGAATGCGGTGTGGGAGGTAGCGACTTCGATCGACGCCGAGGGGTGGAGCGCCGAGTTTTACATCCCCTATTATGTGATGCGTTTTAGTCCGCAGGACGAATATACATGGGGTTTGAATATCGAGCGCCATATCAGCCGCAAGCAGGAACGCACGCATTGGAACCTGATGCAAAAAGACCAACCCGGCCTGGTGTCGCAATTCGGCAAGCTGCACGGCATCCGCGATATAGACCCACCATTGCACTTGGAATACGTGCCCTATGCGATGGGGCGCTCGATCGTCGACGGCGGTGCGGATTATTTTGGTAATGCCGGGGTCGACCTGCGGTATGGCGTCACTTCGAGTCTGTCGCTCAACGCCACGGTCAACCCCGACTTCGGCCAGGTCGAAGCCGATCCGGCCCAGCTCAACTTGACGGCATTTGAGGACTTTTTTAGCGAACAGCGGCCATTTTTTGTCGAGGGGGCGTCAATTTTCCAGACCGGCGACTACGACCTGTTGTATTCTCGGCGTATCGGGCGCCGACCGGGTTATCTTCCCGTGCCGGAAGACGCCGTCGAAGAGGATCGGCCGGAGGCCACGACAATTTTAGGGGCACTTAAACTGACGGGTAAGACCCAAGGCAAGACGGCTTTTGGCTTATTGCAGGCGGTTACCGCGCCCGAATACGCGGATATAAACCGCAATTCCGCGCGCGATGAGTATCGTATTGAGCCATTGACGAATTATCTGGTGGGCCGAGTGCGGCAGGACGTGCTTGACCGCACTTCAGGTGTCGGGCTTTTCGCCAGCAGCGTGCATCGCCGCGGCGGGCAGAGCGCCTATGTTGGTGCGATGGATTGGGATCTGAGATTCCGCGAGGACATCTACAATCTCACGGGCACTTTGGCGGCTAGTCGGGCCGGTGGGCCGGCTAGCCGCCACAGCGGCTATATCGCCCATGTAGAGTTCGATAAACGCGGCGGCTGGTTTGAGACCGAGGCGGGGCTGGCTGCGCTGTCGCCTGGTGTCGATATCAACGACCTGGGTTTTTTGCGCCGGGGCGACCTGCTGCAAAGTTGGGGGCAGCTACAGTTCTACCGCTATAAACCCATTGGACCGTTCCGGACTTTCGACAACCGTTTTCAGGGTGAGGCGGAGTGGAACTACGACCGCCTGCTCTTGAACCACAGCTACAATGTTTCCAACTGGGCGGATCTGCATAACTACTGGCGGATCCATCTACACTTCGGCCGCGAGTTGGCGGTGATGGATGACAACGATGTCAGACGAGGCGGGCCGATCGTCAAACGCTTGGCCGAAAGTTGGATACACGGCCGAGTGGAAACAGACGAGCGCAAAACGCTCAGCTTTTATCTGCATCCCGATTGGCGTCGCAATGACGGCGGCCGTTCCTACGTGCGTGGTTTGCGTTCCGGCGTGGTGTGGAAGCCTTTGCCTAGCGTGCAGTTTTCGATGGAGCCGCGTTATGAGCGCAAGGTTACCGACGCGCAGTGGGTGGGTGCGCTTAGGGGAGCGGACGGTGTCGACTATGTCTACGGTGAACTGGACAGCCGCACGCTGGATTTGACCACGCGCGCGGAAGTGAGTTTTGCACCGGGTTTGAGCTTGGAGTTGTATCTGCAGCCCTTTATCGCCATCGGCGACTTTGGCGATTTCAAGGAGCTGAACGCGGCGCAGAGTTACGATTTTAGCCCCTATGTATTAGAAGAGAACCGCGATTTTCACCGGCGTTCGCTCAAGAGCAATCTGGTTTTGCGCTGGGAGTTTTCGCCCGGCAGCGCGCTCTTTGTCGTCTGGTCGCAATCGCGCAGTGCCAATCTCGGCGATCCGACGGACGAGGATCTGGAGTTTCGCCCGCTGAGCCGTATCGGCAGTAGTTTCTCCGATAATGGCGATCATGTTTTGTTGGTAAAGGCCAGTTATTGGGTTGGCGGTTGAAATTGACCAACTTGGCTCTGTGGTCTCCGCGATCGATTTGAACTAGGGCGTGATTGATTGGCTGGTGCCGCTATGGTAAATTGAGCAACTGACGACGTGGGGCATTGCGCTGTATGTGGTTATTGTCTGCGGCGGCGGGTAGGGTCGAGCGGCGGAGTTCGGATGTCGACGCGGTTTTTGCGTTGCCGGATTAGGCCGCTCGCGTAAGAGGGTGTTTTCGCCTCAAGCCTCTAGCTCCTTTTAAGGGCGATCTAGAGGCGATAATAGCGCCGGTGTATGGCGCGGATAATATGCGATGTTGCAGCTATTGATCGGCAAGGAAATACGCGGCCACGTTCTCAGCTATCGCTTTTTGTTGACCCTTGCGCTGTTCTTTGTGTTGATCGTAAGCTCGGTCCAACTCATCGCGCTAAATTACGACCGTCAACTAGTCAGCTACAGCGAGGCGAAACGCGCACAAGACGAGAAGCTCAAAGAGGGGACCGATTTTCGCAGGCTGATGTGGGGTGGGACCAAGGTGGATCGGCGGCCCAACGCGTTAAGCGTATTGGCGATGGGCTTAGAAAAGGAGATGTCGCGATCGGTCACTATTTCGAGCTTTCAGCAGGCCAAGCTCGGACGCAGCAAATACGCCAATCCGCTATTTGTGCTCTTTCCCGCCCCAGATCTGCTCTATATCGTCAATATCGTCGCCAGCCTGTTGGCGGTGCTGTTCGCTTTTGACGCGGTTTGCGGTGAGAGCCAAGACGGCACGCTCAAGCTGATTATGGCCAACTCCGTGCCGCGTCACGCGGTGTTGTTGGCCAAATGGATCGGCGGTTATATCGCACTGATGGCGCCTTTTTTATTGTCTGTGCTGACGGCTCTGTTTTTTGCGCAACTGACTACTGCCCTGCATTTCACCGGTGCGGAATGGCTCGCACTGGTCGGTATTCTTGGGGTTTCCGCGCTCTATATCTCGCTATTTTACGCGTTGAGCCTGATGATCTCCTGCCTGGTCCACCGCACGTCTACCTCTTTGGTGATCAACTTCCTGGTTTGGGTATTGCTCGTGTTGGTGGTGCCGAATACGGCGCCGATCGTCGCTCGGGCTTTGGCGCCGATCCCTTCGGCCGGAGTAATCGCCGGCAAACGAGAGGCGATACAGCGCGCCGTCTGGAGTGAAATGCGTGGTATGAGGCGCCGGGGTATGGAAAATGAGGAGCGCCAGCAGCTATTAGATGACGCGCAAATGCGGATCCGCGACGAAACGGACAAGCTGATCACCAGCTATTTGACGAAAGTGGATCAACAGATCGCCTTGGGTATATTGCTGGCGCGGATTTCTCCTTCGACCAGCTATGTATACGCGACAGCCGCTCTAGCGGGCAGTGGTTTGGGGGAATTTGCCAGTTTGCGGGAATATATCAAAAAATACCGGCAAGACTTTATGGCGAAGACGCGGGAAATCACCGCGACGCGCCGTCGGCAGGCCGAGTCGATGGCCGACCGCGAGGAACAGCGGGAGATTATGGAGGCGCCGATCGATCCGGGGGATCTGCCACAATTTGTTCCGGGGCGCGCTGATCTATCCGCGGTGTTAGACGGTGGACAGGCCGATCTGTTGATCCTGATGGTGCTCAATGTGCTATTTTTTCTCGGCGCTTATCGGGGTTTCATGCGATACGATCTGATGCGATAGGATAGGCTGTGCTCTGGACGATGATCCGTAAGGAATGGTTGAGGAACCTATTAGAGCCGCGTTTTTTGCTCTGTGCGGCTTTGTGCATTTTTTTGGCGTTGGTCAGCGTGCTCGTATTGCGCGCCGACTTGGCGGCCAAACGGGCCGATTATAATAGCAATCGGGAGATTTACCGCCAGCAAGCCGAGGAATACGGTAGTTATCGCGATTTGCAGCGCCGGGGGATTCGCGTCGATCGGCCGCCGCAAGATTTTCAGGTACTTTTTCTCGGCACGGAAAAGACGATGGACCGCACGGCGGAAGTCACCGGGGATTTTATGCCCGGTTTTGCGGGCGACCTGAATATTAATCCAATGGTGTTGATGTTTCCGGTGGCCGATCTGCTTTTTATCGTCGGCGTGGTATTGAGCCTGTTGGCCTTCTTTATCTCCTACGACGCGGTCGCTGGAGAACGCGAAGAAGGCACGTTAATGTTGTTGCTGTCTTATTCGGTGCCGCGGGATACGGTAATCCTGGCCAAATGGATCGGCGGTTATTTGAGTCTGGCGTTGCCTTTTATCGTCTCCTTACTGGTCAGCGCCCTGTTGATCAGCCTGTCGAGCGAGATTCCCTTTGAGGGGCAGAACTGGCAGGCGTTTATGGTCACCGGCGCGGTGTCCCTGTTGTTGATTGCGGTGATGTTCTCCATCGGCTTATTGGTCTCGGTGCGGGCCAGGCGTTCGTCGTCGGCTATTTTGAGCCTGTTGGCGTTGTGGGTGCTCTTGCCTTTCTCGCGGAGATTATCAACCCCGTACCCGATGTGGGCGAAATAGAACGCAAGATAGCCGAGAGCACGAGAGGACTCAACCAGCAGTATCGCGGGCAGTGGCGTGGCGGACGGGGACGGATGCGCGGTATGAGCGACGAGCAACGGCGCGAATTGCGCGAAGAAATGCAACTGGCGCGCGAAAAACTCCAGGCAGATATCAATGCGGCGAGCGAGAAGATCATCCGCGATTTCGAGCGCCAATTGCGGCGGCAGATGGATACCGCGCGCAACCTTACGCGGATTTCACCGGTGGCGGCCTATGTGTACGCCAATACGGATATCGGTGAGACCGGAGTGCGCCATGAGCAACAGTTGATCAATGGCCTCAGGGCGTATCAGCGCCAGTTCAGCCTGTATGTAGATGAGAAAAGTGGGGACGGTGGCGGTGATTTCGGGTGGGGACAGGCCCAGGGCGAAGAATACTCTATTGAAGACATGCCGGTGTTTTCTTTTCGGGCGGAAAGTCTCGCAGGCCGGCTTGCGGCGCGCAGTACCGATATCCTGCTATTGCTCATATTTGCTGTGTTATTCTTGATGTTGGCTTTTGTCTCCTTCTTGCGGACGGATATCACATGATGGCTTATGGTTGCCGTCTCCAGGACAACGCGTTCGCACAGGTGTTGCATGTATCGCCATTTTAATAATATGGTTCTCCGCCAAGGCTCAGGAAAAATATGCAGCAATGTTCTCCTGCGCTGAATATCGCGCTGATCCTGACCTGCTGTGGTGTGCTGTTGGATGCTGAGGCGGAGGAGTTGCGCTTCGATTCGGCCGATGCTTGGCGGGTTTGGCAAATACCTGCGGGCGTGGTGCAATTTGATGCAGAAGGCGCCTTGTGCCTACAGCGTTTTGAACGGCAAGTCAACGCGGTGGGCGATGCCGAGGGGTATCGGCACCAGACGAAAGAGCGGCAGATCGTACGCGGCGGCATATGGCAGGTGCGGTCCAATCGCGCGGCCGCGCGACGCGCCATCGACGGCGATATACAGACAATCTGGCAGCCGGATCCGGCCGATGGAGCGCGCAATTGGTTGATCGAAATCGATCTTGGGCGGGTGGTATTGGCGCAGGAAGTCGTGGTGCGTTTTCCCGATCGCCCGGGTGCGAGACCTTTCCGCCAGTTTAAGATATTCACCAGCGACGGCCGGCGGTTCAGGGGCCGCAGCGACGATATTTTTATTCACCAGGAAGTGTATAGCACGAGTTTACCCAATCGGCAGACCGCGATCCGTGTACCGCTGGCTTACGAGCGGGCCGATACGCTGCAGGCGTTGGACGCGAGCGTGGATCTGGCGGCGGTAGGCGCTTTTCTGCCGGTGCAATACGTGCGGCTCGAAGCGGACGCGCTGAGCGAGGACGCCGCCTTGGCCGAGATCGAAGTTATGGCGGTTGTCGGCAATGTCGCGCCGGGGGCCGCAGCGCGCGGCGGTGGGCTGCGCAGTGGCGAGCAGGCGCGCAGCATGGAGAACGCGGTCGACGGCGATATGGATACGCAGGTGGCGTTTCGCCGTGGGATTATCGCGGAGAGTTGGCGGGCGAGTAGTATGTGGATGCAACTGGATTTGGGCGCGACCTTTTGGGTCGACCGCGTTTTCCTTTCGCCGATGCGGGCCGGATTCGGCCTGACCTTGGCGCAGCGCTTTTTTGCCGAGGGCGAAAACGCGGGCTTGCAACCACTCTTGCCCAATGGCGAAACCAGTTCCGGGTATTCGCATTTTTATTATGCTTTTGCACCCCGTAAAATCCGCCACCTGATCGTGCATGCGCTCGATGGCCTGTCGTGGAGCGGGGGTGTCGGTGAGTTGATGGTCTATGCGATTGGGCATCCGGCCGAGGTGGTATTGCGCTCGGACTTTATCGACCTGGGCCAGGTTGCGGGCGATAATCGGCAGAAGGCCGTCGCCGGCATGTCTTGGGACGCAGAATTGCCGCCGGGCACTCGGATACGGCTCAGGTCGCGCTCCGGAAATTCGCTACGGCAGGAATATGCCTTCCACGACCGCAAAGGCGAAATCATTTCGCAACTCAGCTGGACGAACTTGCCGAAAGTGCTGCGTGGTCCGGTCGATTCGACGGTCGTTACGGGGGGCGATTGGGATGAATGGAGCAATATCTACCAGGTCTCCGGCGAGCCGTTTAAGTCGGTGACGCCGGCTCGCTTATTGCAACTGGAAGCAATTCTTTCGACCGAGAACCCGCAGGTGACACCCGTGTTGCGGTCGCTGTCGCTGGATTTTTCCGACGCGCTGGTCCAGCGGGCACAGGGTCGGATCTTGCCGCGCCAGGCCACACCCAATAAAAGCGTGCGTTTTTCCTATGGCTTATGGCCGAGCGGCGACGGACAGGATAGTGGTTTTGACCGTTTACGCATAGAAGTGCCGGGGCCGATCGCGGTCGAAGCAGTGACCGTTGAGGTCGGGGCTCAGGGGGTGACGCTGGTTGAGGTGCGGGTAGAAGCGGACTCGCTATTGTTTATCACCTTGCCCGAGCCGGTTCGCAATGACTCGGTGCGCATTGGGTTTGATGTTGGGGTCTTGCGCAATGCCACCGTTTTTTCGTTGTATTTGGGCGATACGCGACGGAACGATATATGGCAATTCGTTGATCCAATCGAACGCCATGCCGATGTGGTTTTTCTGCCGGAGCTGATCGGCCGTGATAAGCTGATCGGTAACCTAGAAGTGTACCCTGCCGTTTTTTCTCCCAATAATGACGGCATCAACGATACGGTCGAGATCCGCTTTGCCATACTCAAGGCGCAGGTCGCGCAACCGCAGGTGAAGATACGCGACTTAGCCGGGCGGTTAATCGCCGAACTGGCGCGTGATGGGCATCGGGGGGTGGCCGCGTATCGCTGGGACGGACGCGATGCGCGCGGGCTAGTGATCGCGCCGGGTCTTTATTTGTTCGATGTCGATTTGCGGGCCGAATCGGGGGATGGGCGTGCGGTTCGGTCTGTTGCCGTAGTTTATTAGAGTCTGTAGTGGTTATAGCAGGTAGTGAACGGTTGGGACGAGGGGAGGCTGCCTTCGCTTATTATCGGATCACATCCTGTGATCCTCCGAGGGGTGTCTATCTAGATATCCTGTCGATCCACGTGATTCTTGCGGATCAGAGCCGTGGACTAGTTAAGGCGCGGGAGTTGGGTTTGATGCGACCGTCGGCCTTTCTGGTTAATACGGCGCATGGCGCCATCGTCGAAGAGGCCGCGCTGGTCGCCGTGCTTAAAGATGGTCTAATCGCCGGCGCGGCACTGGATGTCTACGAGCAGGAGCTCCTGCTGGACGATAGTGCTTTATTGGCTCTGGAGAATGTGTTGTTGACGCCGCACCTCGGTTATAATACTGGGGCGATGCTGCGGCCGTTTTACGAGGCGTCGGTGGATAATTTGCGCGCCTGGATGGCGGGTGCGCCGACGAATGTGATAAACGACGAAGTCTTGGGTCGACGGAGAAAGTAATAAATAACTATATGGTTTCAGCTAATCCATTTAAGATATTCGCCCCGTATTTAGCCCCTTATAAAAAACGGGTCGCGATCGGTTTTTTTTGGCTGCTTTGCACGCAGACGATCGCACTTTCAATGCCGATGTTGATCAAGGGGGCCGTCGATACGATAGAGGCCGGCGTGCAGGGCCCGGGCGCAGAATTTTATACTGATGGCGCTATGGGGGATATCATTTTTTTTGCCAGTGTTATCGCCGGCCTCGCGCTAGTCGAATGGCTTATGTCCATCGGGATGCGCTGGCAGTTTGGGGCGATGTCGCGCCTGGTCGAACGCGATTTGCGACAGCGCTATATTCGTCATCTGCTCACCTTGCCGCTGTCTTTTTTTCACGGTGAGCGAGCGGGCGATCTGGTAGCGCGGGCGAGTAACGATGTTGAGTCGATACAACGCTTCCTCTTTTTTGGATTGCGCATGGGGATCTTCGGGGTGCTGACCTTGGTGTTGAGCCTGGCGTTGATGTGCAGGATCGATTGGCAACTGGCTCTGTTGGCGCTATTGCCGATGCCGGTGATGATTGTACTTACCCGTTGGGTCGGGCGCCGGGTGCACCGAGGCTTTCGCCGAGTGCAGGAGCAGTTCGGGGCGATGAGCAGCCAGATCCAGGAGAATTTGACGGGTATGCGGGTGGTCAAGGCCTTCGGTTTGGCGGATAGTGAAATCGGACGTTTCGTCGAGACCAATAAGACCTATGTCGATGAAAATCGACGACTAGTCAAACTGCGCAGCCTGTTTTTTCCCTTCACCTTTCTGCTCAATGGCGTGTCGATGGTGGTAATTTTGTGGTTGGGCGGATTGCGGGTTATCGACGGGGCGTTGAGTTTGGGTGCCTTTGTTGCGTTCAATGCCTATCTGACCCGGTTGGGCATGCCAATGATGCTCTTGGGGTGGATCGTCGACGAATATCAGCGTTGCCGAGCTTCGCTCGCTCGGTTGGAGGAAATCTTCGCCGTCGAGCCGCAGGTGGGGCAAGGATTGGTGGGGGAGGCCGCACCGATTCGCGGTGAGATAGAATTTCGCCACGCCGATTTTTCCTACGAGGACCAGCCAGTGTTGCGCGATGTTAATATTCGCGTGCCGGCCGGCGGTACGTTGGCGGTGGTTGGCCGGGTCGGCTCGGGCAAGACGACGATCGCCCGGCTGGTGCCCAGCCTGATTCGGGCTTTGATCGACGGGGTGCCGATCGAGGAAATTCCGCTTGTGCACCTGCGCGCGGCGATCGGCTATGTGCCCCAGGATTCTTTTCTCTTCTCCGATTCGCTGCGTGAGAATATCGCGCTGGGTGCCGAGCCCGAGGCGACGGACCGCGCGGCCGGGATCGCCCGCTTGACGGCGGATCTGGAGAGTTTCTCCCAGGGCATGGAGACGGTCGTCGGCGAGCGGGGGGTTACCTTGTCGGGCGGACAAAAGCAGCGCACGGCGCTGGCCAGGGCGATTGTGCGCGATCCACGGATCCTAATTCTCGACGACGCGCTGGCGAGCGTCGACGCGCACACCGAAGAAGAGATTCTCAAGGGATTGTGGGATGTGATGCGCGGGCCACGGTGCAACACGCCGACCATATCGTGGTGCTCGAAGAGGGGCATATCGCCGAAGAGGGGACGCACGAACAGCTGGTTGCGCACAACGGAATTTACGCCGACATGTACAATCGGCAGCATCTCAGCGAGGAATTGAGCGAGCTTTAATGGCAGAAGAAGAGCTGGGCAGCAAGAATTTTGATCTAAAGTTGACGGCGCGGTTATTGGGCTATTTGCGGCCCTACGGAACTTGGGTTGGGCTGACCTTCGCGTTGATTTTTATGGCATCGGCGATACAGCAGGCCGGTCCCTATTTGACCAAGGTCGCGGTAGACGAGTATATCCTGCCCGGCAATGCCGAGGGCCTGGGGGGTGTCATCTCGCTCTTTGTCGGGTTGTTGGTGCTGCAGTTCGCGCTTGGTTACGCGCAGAGCTGGCTGACGAGTATGGTCGGCCAATGGGCGATGCGCGACGTGCGCGTCGCGTTATTCAGCCGCTTGCAGCATTTGCCGCTGGGCTTTTTCGATCGCACGCCGGTGGGCCGGCTGATGGCCCGCAATACCAATGATGTCGACGCGCTCAATGAATTATTTACCAATGGAGTGGTGTCGATGCTGAGCGAGCTTTGCACGGTGCTCGCGATCTTGGCCTATATCTTCTATATGGATGTCGAGCTCGGCGCGATCACCGCTGCGGCGTTGCCGCTGGCGTTTGCAGCGACTTTGTGGTTGCAGAGCAAGACCATTGAGTCGTTTCGGGAGGCAAGGGTCCGCTTTGGCGAATTCAGCGCTTCATTGCAGGAGACGATCTCGGGCATGGAAGTGGTGCAGCTCTTTGGCTGTGAAGAGCGCCGCGCCGGGTTGTTTGAGGAGTCCAACGAAGCGTATCTCGGTCTGCGCATGCACAGCACATGGTACCACTGTATTTATTTCCCCTTTATGGAATTCGGCGGGGCGATGCTGACAGCGCTGGTCTTGTGGTACGGCGGTGGCCAGGTTTTGCGCGATGAAATTCAGTGGGGGGTACTGGTTGCAATGTTGCAGTACGTGCCACGTTTTTTCTGGCCGATCCGCAATATCGCCGAACGCTTCGGTACCTTCCAGGTTGCGATGGCCTCGTCCGAGCGCATTTTCGAGCTACTCGATACAGAACCGGAACCTAAGGGCGGTGGTTTTAGCGCCGAGCGGGTGCGCGGTGAAATTGAATTCCGCGAGGTCTTCTTCGCTTATGAGGATGAGAATTGGGTTTTGCAGGATGTCTCTTTTCAGGCCGCACCGGGGCAGGCGATCGCGCTAGTCGGCGCGACCGGTGCAGGCAAGAGCACGATCATCAATTTGATCGGCCGCTTTTACGAGATCCAGCGCGGGTCGATCCTGGTCGATGGCGTCGACATTCGCGAGTGGGACCTCGAAGCGCTTAGAAGGCGTATCGGTGTAGTGCAACAGGACGTATTTCTTTTTGCCGGTGATATAGAGCGCAATATTAGCCTCGGCCAGCCGCAAATCACCCACGAGCTAGTGACGCGGGCGGCGCAAGGCGTCAATGCCGACGGTTTTATCACCGCTTTGTCTGACGGCTACGCGCATGCGGTGGCCGAACGCGGGGCCTCTTTTTCTTCGGGCCAACGGCAGCTATTGGCCTTTGCTCGGGCGCTTGCTGCCGAGCCGGATATTCTGGTGTTAGACGAGGCTACCGCCAATATTGACACCGAGACCGAGATGTTGATCCAAGAGGCGTTGGTCAAATTGATGCGGGACCGCACGTCGATCGTGGTTGCGCACCGCCTGTCGACGATCCGCAAGGCCGACAAGATACTCGTCTTGCACCACGGTCGGGTCCGCGAGCAGGGGCGGCACGAGGAATTGCTGGAGATGGGCGGAATCTATTATAGGCTGCACCAGTTGCAATACAAGGGCAACGATAAGGCGGATTCATCGGACGCAGTTATAGACGGCACGAGCTGAGTTTTAGCCTATATATCATTGCTCGCGACCACTGTGGAGGCGAGTTGAACTGCGAGGAGGGCATATGTATCGCCTTAGCGCATGCTGTCGAGAAAGCGTTGTCTGACCCACCCCAGATATTGACATAGTGGAGGGGGTGGCCCCGCAGCTACTCGGGACTAACAAAACGGACATAGCCAAGGCGTTCGGGCACGTGGTAGGACTGCAGGTCGAGCGGCGCCCAACCGGAGAGTTCCTTGCTCGGCTGCGCTGTGCGAAGGCGTTCGTAGCGATTGACGTTTATACGCCAGACATCTCCAGGTTGTGGCGGTATATTCGCCGAGCCGGCGATCTTGCCGAAACCCGTCCAGGGTAGGGCCAGTTCAAAGACGGTGCCCTGGTCGACGTCGGAACTGTTGTTCACTGTGCCGTGGTTCACCAGCGCGTGGCGCATGCCCTGCTGGGTCCAGGAGAATAAATCGGGCCAGTCGACCGGCTCGCCATTGGCATATTTGAACTGTTTACTTGGTATCCAGATATCGTTGATCGTATCCAGGCTGTTGATATGGATCTCGGCGTAGTCCTTGCCGTCGCCATCCGGGTCGATAAACAATTCGATCGTCTCTTCCTTGCACAGACAGTCCTTGTCGCCCTCGACCATCGTGCTCCAGATATCAGGGTCTTCGACGGCGATCAGGAAATAGAGATATTGCTGGTCCCACAGCATCTTCGCCATCGTCTGGTGCTGGGGGACCAGATTGTCGTTTTGGAAACGGGTGAAGGGGCCGACCTCTGGTGCCAGTTGCCAGGCGAGTTCGTTGGCGAGGCCGTCGATGACGATGGGGCTACTGACAAAGGCGTTGTCATAGTGACGCGCCCAGTCGGGTGCTTCCTGCGCCTGGGCGGTGATGGCGATGAGAACGATGGGGTAGACGAAGTGGGCAATTTGCAACATGGTAGACCCGTCCTTTTTTGCACCTGGTTAAGTTATGGTTATCGGTATGGATCTATGATTCGAATAGTGCCGTCGCCATTATAAAAAAGCTCGGTGGCTTTGACACATCGAAGATGGCGAATGCTCTTTGACAATGTCGAGCCGTGGTAGAACAAGAACCACTTTTCGTCTATCGCGCAGATCGAATGGTGGGTCGTCCATCCTACCACCGGATTCATGATGCGTCCTCTGTAGGTAAAGGGGCCGTATGAATTGTACTATGTGTTTTTCATTTAATTTGAGGACTTCCTTTGAAAAGTCAACTAGATCCATCTCCTCCACATCTTAATTCAATTGCCCTTGTGAAAGAGCAGTTGTTTCTATTACAGGCACGATAGAAAGCGAGTAATATTTTTTCGCAAATGTCTCTGCCTTGGCCATTGTTTTGATCACAGGCAAACCGTGTTGAGACCACAGTAGATGATAATTTTCAAATTTTGCCTGTATTGCAAATACTTATCAGGAATATTAACAGTAAGCTAATGACTTTTGACATAAGTAATATTCACTTTATTAAATACAAAAAATAATCTCGACACTAATACATGCAGATTGTCAGCGACGGCCAGGCTCCTGAATCGGCCCTTCTCGATAATGCGGTCGTCTTTGCCCGTCGCCGTCAACGCCACCGTCAGGCGCTTGTTGCGCTGTTCAAGACGCTGAGTTTTTCGTTCAAGTTGCTCAAATCTCTCATCAACAGTCATCAGTCGTCTCCTTTATCATGGCCCAGGCTGGAGCGTCCTGCCCATGCCTTTGCGGTTCCAAGCGCCGACCACGCCGTTGCCGTACTCGTCGGCATATAGCTGGACGATTTCGTCGCCCCTGCCATTAAATGGGCGAGTGGCGACCAGCAGGCGAAAATTGCGGTCTTCGCCCAGTGTGCTCATACCTCGAGTGTAGATGGGCGCCGCGCCGGCGAAGATGTAAATCGGTTTTTTGCGCTCCATGCCCTTGGCGATATGCGCGACGATCTCGCCGGGCTCAAGTCGGTTCAGTATTGCGAAAATGCTTAGCGGCGGCGGGCGGGATGCGGAGAGGCGACGATTGCATCGAGCGCATCTCGGTCTTCGCCGCTCAGTGCCCACTCGGCGCTGGCGGCATTGGCGACGACCTGCTCGGGGCTAGTCGCGCCAGTGATGATCGAGGCGACGGCCGGTTGCGCGGCGAGCCCGGCGATCGCTAGATCTAAGAGGCTGTGCTCCCGTTCTTGTGCGAAGCGATCCAATTGCTCTAAGATGTCGAAATTGGCATCGGTGAGCAGTTTGTCGCCGCGCGGTGAGCCGGTGAGTCTTGCACCGTTGGGCGCGGCTTCGCCGCGGCGGTATTTACCGGTCAGAAAACCTGATTCGAGCGGGAAGAAGGGGATAATGCCGACCCCGTAGGCTTCGCAGAAGGGCATGACTTCACATTCGATATCGCGTTTGAGCAGGTTGTAGTAGTTCTGTACTGAAACGAAGCGGTTGAGGCTTTTGTTGTTAGAGGTCCATGCGGCTTCGCAGAGGTGCCAGGCGTCGAAATTGGAGGCGCCGATATAGCGGACTTTGCCTTGTTGCACTAGGTCGTCGAGCGCACGCAGGGTTTCTTCGATGGGGATGCGGCGGTCGACGCGGTGTAGTTGATAGAGATCGACATAGTCGGTTTGCAGCCGTGCCAGACTGGCGTCGATGCTGTCCATGATATGCTTACGCGAGGCGCCCATTTGCATCGGGCCGTCGCCCATTTCCATGCCGAATTTTGTGGCGATAAGCACCTGGTCGCGCTTGCCTTTGAGCCAGTGGCCGATATGGGTTTCTGATTCGCCGGCCGAGTAGATATTGGCGGTATCGATAAAGTTAATACCGGACTCGATGGCCTGGTTGAGCACTTTGGCTGATTGCGCCTGGTCGCAGCGCCGACCGAAATTGTTGGTGCCGAGGCCGACGAGCGATACTTCGAGGCCGGAGTGGCCGAGTTGACGGTATTGCATAATATAGAGCTCCGAGTTCGGGGGGGATTATTTGTGTGGAAAGGGCATGCCCTCGGGCCAGGTATCCCGTGGTTTGTAGCCGAGAGTTGCGCGGGCCGGGCTGAGGTCTAGGCGCGGTGTGCCTGTGGGCTGGCTGGTGGCGAAAACGGTCAGCGATTCGCCGGGGCCGGGTGACGGCGATTCGACGCAGCACGCAAAAAAATGCGCCGCGTCGCCGTGACTAAAGTAGACGCTGGGGCCGTGCTCGTATTGGGCCAAGTGCCGGGCTTCGTCGGTGTTGCGCGGAAACCAGCCGATGCGCACTAGGACCACCGAAAGCTCGTGCACGCGGGCGTACATTTCGCCCAAATCTTCGGCCCATACTTTAGTCAGCGCATAGTGGTTGGTGGGTGCGGCGCCGTCTTCGACGCGAATCAGCCCTTTTTTGCCGAGACCGCTAATCACCTGCAGGCTACTGGCGATGACCAGGCGTTGGACCCCGGCTGCAACGGCAGCGGCGCAGACGTGGTAGAGCCCGCGCACATTGGGTTCCAAGAGCACGTTGAGGAAATCGGCGTTGTTGGGATAAGCGCCCAGATGGATGACGGTATGCATGTCTGCAACGGCTTCGTGTACTTTGTCGAGATCGCTGAGATCGCCAATGACAGAATCTGCAAGGTCTGTATTGGCTTCAAGCGCCAAGCCGCGCACCTGGTGTCCGCGCCCTAAAAGATGGCGGCAGACGGGGGTGCCGATGGCGCCGCTGGCGCCGGTGACGAGGACGCGGTGCGGGGTAGGGGTTTTAGCATTCATGATTTTGGCTGGTGGTATGTATTGGATTTTAAGAAAAACTGAAAGAGATTTAGGTTTGCGCTATGATAACTTTGCAATGCTGACTTGTTGCGGTTGGTCAAAAGTCGTACGCCTATTGGATTGATCTACTTGTTGTGTGGTGCGATTCGCTGTCTTTAAATCAAAAAGTACAAGGTGATACTAGGCAAATTATCTACATTGCTCTACCGCATGCGGGTAACGCAGCAAGGCGGCAGATTTTCCGATTGAGATCGATAGGTCATATTGGACGATTTCATCCAAGAATAATGGACCTAATCATCCGCACGTATTTTTCATGGCTTTTTTGTTCCTAAGTATTTATAAATAAATTAAAAACAAGAAGGCGCTATCGGCCTATCGCTGGCAGTGCTATTGTTTATAGTGTCTATTCATAGTTGCCTAATTCGGGCGATGCGCAATACCCGCCGTAAAGGATCCGACACTTTTGCATCCTAAAACTTCCTCAATTTTACTGGTCTTATGTTTCGCCATGGCCTGTCCGCTGCAAGTGGATGCACAGTTTGCCGATGCCGATTGGCCCTTCTATCACGGTGATCCCACGGCATCCCATTATTCAGAGCTCGGTCAGATTACTAAGGAAAACGTAGGGCAGTTGGAAGTAGCTTGGACCTATCATTCGAGTGAGAGTCTGCCCGAAGGCCGCACAGATAATCAGTGCAATCCCATAATCGTCGACGGCGTCTTATATGGTTCATCCCCCGATGGCTATTTTTTCGCCATAGAGGCGGCCACCGGCGAAGAAATTTGGCAATACGATTTCCAGGGGCATCGCCGGTCAGTGCACGTGCGCGGGACTTCGTACTGGAGCGACGGGAAGGCGGCGCGGTTGTTCGTGGCCATCAATAGTGAGTTGCGGGCGCTCGACGCGAGCACCGGCGAACTGGTCACCGGCTTCGCCGATCGGGGAAGCCTAGATCTATGCTACGGGCTGGCCCGGTCGATTGAGGAGGTTGGCCGCTGGCACTCGACTACCCCCGTTACTGTCTTTGAGGATCTGCTCATCGTCGGCGGTTTTACTGCGGAGGGCTATGGGGCCGTGCCGGGCGATATTCGCGCCTTTGACGCGCGCACCGGCGAGAGGGCATGGATATTCAAGACCATTCCCGAGCCGGGTGAATACGGAGCCGATACCTGGCCCGAGGGCGCGCGCGAACTGGTGGGCTCGGCCAATTCCTGGGCTGGCTTTGCCGTCGACGTGGAGCGGGGCATGCTCTTCGCGCCTACGGGCTCGGCGGCGTTCGATTTCTATGGCGCTGAGCGTCTGGGGCAGAATCTCTTTGCCAACTGCGTCATCGCCCTAGATATCCGCACCGGTAAGCGCATCTGGCACTACCAGATCGTGCACCACGACCTGTGGGACCGAGACGTGCCGGCCCAGCCCAATCTGATTACTGTAATGCACGGTGGCAAGCGCATCGATGCGGTCGCGCAGATCACCAAACACGGCTATGTTTTCGTGCTCGACCGGGAGACGGGCGAGCCGTTGTTTCCAGTCGAGGAAAGGCCGGTCCCGCAGAGCGTGGTCGGGGAGGACAAGGCCTGGCCGACCCAGCCCATCCCGTTGAAGCCACCCCCCTTCACGCGCACCGAATTGAGCGAGGCTGGCTTGAGCGATATTTTGCCAGGGACTCGCGCATATACCAAGATGGCTATGCAGAGCATGCGCTATGAGGGCAATTTTACCCCGTTCAGCAACAAAGCGCCGACGATCCTTTTCCCCGGCACGATCGGCGGCGGCAATTGGGGCGGCGCGGCCGTCGACCCGAAAAATGGCATGCTCTATGTCAACGCCAACGAAGCCGCTTCTTTCATCAGCCTAGTGACGATGGTCGACGCTCCGAATCTCTCGCCCTATCAGCAGGGCCGGAATGTCTACGCCCGTCGCTGCAGCGCCTGCCACGGTATGAACCGCATGGGCGGCAACCATATGGGCTATACGCCGCCGCTGCTCAACTTGGAGACGCACATGACCCGTGAGCAGGTCTTGGATATTTTTCGCAATGGCAAGGGACGGATGGAGGCGCAGCGCGGGCTGATGCATGACCCCGAGGATGTCGCCATGCTACTGACTTTTCTATTCGAAAATCCACCCGCCGGGCAAGAGCACATATCCGACCCTGGTGAGGACGGCCAACTCATCTATGCGCACTCGGGCTATAATCAATTTCTCGACCAAAACGGCTACCCCGCCAACAAGCCGCCCTGGGGTACGCTCAACGCCATTGACCTCAACGAGGGCACGATCAAGTGGCAGGTGACCTTGGGCGAGTATGCGGAGCTCAAGGAAAGAGGTGTGCCGCCGACCGGAACCGAAAACTGGGGTGGCCCGATCCTTACCGCCAGCGGTCTGATCTTTATCGCTGCGGCGGCCGACGACAAGATTCGAGCTTTCGACCAGGACACCGGCGAGGTGCTGTGGGAGGGTGATTTGCCGACTGCGGGTTTTGCGACGCCGAGCACCTATGCGGTCAACGGCCGACAATATGTCGTTATCGCTAGCGGAGGCGGTAAGGTAAGTCGCCCGACCTCCAGCGCGTTTGTCGCATTCGCCTTACCCGAATAATTTTCGCAGCGGGTGCCCTCAATGATCTTTAACTTGGGTATGAACACGGTGCTCAAGGGGTTGCAGGTCGTCTTTACCGGCGGTTTCGCTGCGCGCAGCGAAGTGCTGTAGTGGCTGAATGTTCTGGCTGTCGCCGCTACGTTCGGAATTCCGCATTCGCTCTTCGCGTGGATGGCAATCGGGGCGGTGGCGGTCTTGATCCTGACGCCGCTGGGCCGCTATATATATGCCGTTGGTATTGGCGGCGACCAATATCCTGGGGGGCCGCGGCAGGTATATGGGCACAGCACCAGCTCGATTGTGCTGCTGTCGAGTATGCTCTTTGTTGACGTAGATGCCCGAAGCCGGCCGGCAGATCATTTGTGGCGCGGTAATTATCGGCATGCTTGCTGGTCTACGCTCGGCAAGAGGAGCACTAGTGTTGGCTAGGGTTATGCGATGTCGTTATTAAATAATGCGGTGGCGCCGATTGCGCTTGTTGGCTTATGTGGCTTGGCCTTTGTTTTGGGCATTGGCCATTACTCGCAGGAACAGACGGCGATTCATATGCGGCAGATCGAACAACTCCGCGCGGAGGCGGCGGCGATTCGACACAGTGAACAGGCCGCTCGTGTACAGGCGTTAAACACCCGAGTGGCGGCGGCGAGGGCACAACGGGCCGAATTCGCCGCTAAAATGGCAGAAACTGCCCGGGCTGCTGCCATTGCTGCGCTGCCTGGTGACCCGGCCAAGGGCAAGATGACCTATATGCCTTGTGCGACTTGCCACGGCATGCAGGCGGAGGGCAAGCGCGTTTTCAATGCGCCGCGTTTAGCGGGCCAGGAGCCGTGGTATGTGCGAAGCCAGCTATTAAAGTTCAAAGAAGGTGTGCGCGGTAAGCATCCGCACGACATTTACGGCATGCAGATGGCAATGGCGACTTCATTGATATATAATGTAGAGGTTCTCGATAATGTCGTCGCCTATATCGCCTCGCTGGGTACTGGGAAAACCGTCGAACGGGGCAAGGGGGATGCGATGGCGGGCAAGCAACACTACGCCGTCTGTGCCACCTGCCATGGCGTCAATGCCCAGGGCATCGAAACACAGCAAGCCCCAGCGCTTAGCAAGCAACACGCTTGGTATTTAGAGACACAGCTCAGGCATTTCAAATATGGTCTACGTGGTACCCACAAAAGCGATCTTGAAGGTCGGCAGATGGTCCCAGTGATGCAGGCGCTACAGGATGAGGTCCTCGCCGATCTGGTCGCCTATATTCAATCGCGTAACAATTTATAGATTAGAAAGGATCGAATGATGAGCGTGGAAATCAGAGATGAACGGTTTAAGCAGGTTGTCGGTGAGGGCCGTGAGCTGGAGCAAGTGGCGACGGATTTTATCTTCACCGAAGGGGCGATGTGGAATGGTTCGACGCGGGAGTTGGTTTTTAGTGATATACCGGGCGACGTAACCCGCAAGTGGTCCGCTGAGGGCGGCATTAGCGTATTGCGGCAACCCAGTTCGAAAACCAATGGCAATTATTACGATCTTGAAGGCCGTTTGATCTCGTGCGAACACGCGACGAGTAGAGTGGTGCGCGAGGAGGCCGATGGCACATTCAGCGTTTTGGCGACTCACTACGAGGGTAAAGAATTAAACAGCCCCAATGACGTGGTCGTAAAATCGGATGGAGCGATCTATTTCACCGACCCGACCTATGGCCGTATGGATGTTTTCGGTTTGCTGCGCGAGCAGGATCTGGATTTTCAGGGAGTGTATCGGATCGATCCCAACTCGGGTGATCTCTCCCTGTTGGCCAACGATTTCCAGCAGCCCAATGGCCTGACCTTTTCGCTCGACGAGCAGCAGCTATTCGTCAACGATACGGACGCCGGCCATATCCGCGTGTTTGAGGTTGCGGAAGACGGCAGCATATCAGGCGGCGATGTCTGGGCGGTGCCCAAGGGGGCCGGCGATGGCGGCTGTGACGGCATGAAAATAGACAGTGAGGGCAATCTTTATTGCACCGGTCCGGGCGGGTTGCACGTATATGCCTCCGACGCGACGTGCCTCGGGGTGATCCAAGTGCCGGAAGTCGCCGCGAATTTCACCTGGGGAGACGACGATTTGCAGACGGTGTATATCACGGCGTCTACCTCACTTTATCGCACGCGGGTCAATATTCCCGGGCGGAAGATTTCCTGAAATGAGCGAGAAAAAAGTCCGTTGGGGAATTATCAGCACGGCGCATATTTCCAATTGGGGATTTATTCCGGCGTTCAAACAGACGCTGCGCGGGGAGTTGGTGGCGGTCGCGAGTAGAGCCCAGAGCACTGGCGAAGAATTTGCCGGGCGGCACGAGATTCCTAAAGTCTTCGACAGCTATTCGGCGATGCTGGAAAGCGATGAGATCGACGCGGTCTACAACCCGTTGCCCAATTCGATGCATGCGGAATGGACGGCAGAGGCGGCGAAATACGGAAAACATGTCTTTTGCGAAAAACCATTAGCGGCCACTAGCGCCGAAGTGGCGCAGATGGCGGCGGCGTGCAAGAACGCAGGGGTGCTGCTTTTTGAAGCCTTTGTTTTTAAGTGCCATCCGCAGTCGCTCAAGTTGCGCGAGTTAATTGCCGGAGGAGCGATCGGCAAGTTGGTGCAGATGCAGGCGCATTTTAGTTTTTTTCTCGAAAGACCGACCGACAATATTCGCATGAACAAAGAGCTGGCCGGTGGCTCGTTGATGGACGCGGGCTGTTATCCGATTACCTTCGCGCGTTATGTCTATGGCCGTGAGCCAGTTTCCTTGATGGCCCAGTGCCGCATCGATCCGGACTATGGTGTCGATACGCGCGCCAGTATCGTGTTGGATTTCGGTGCGGACGCGCAGGCGTCGTTAGTGCTGGGTTTTGACGCGCCGGCGGGGCCGGGCGCGATGATCTTCGGCGAAGATGGGTATATCTCCGTGCCGGGGCCCTATCACCCGGGCGAGCAGAGCGCGTTTACAGTACACAATGGTGATGATGTGGAGACCTTCTCCTTTGCAACGGGCACGATGCCCTTTGCGCCGGCCATCGAACATTTTAATGACTGTATTCTCGATGGCAAGGAACTAATGGTGCAGGCCGGTAGCGCAGCGGGCACGATGGATATCATCGCGGCGACGTTGGAATCTTCGCGCTCTGGCAGGCGGATAGAGTTATAGCACTGTTATCAATAGAGGGGCTGCGAACGAATAATTTTAGACCCCGGTGCGACAGGGGAAATTGGCCGCGCGGCTAAGCAGCGCACGATATAGCCCCACGCATTTTCGTGCGCGATTTGGAGCGGACAAAAGCCCTATTGTCGGGGGATTGTGAATGCTTCCAGGGCGACGTTGCAGACCCGATCAGCCTGGCGCCCACCTTAGAAAGAAGTGCACAAGGTCTTAACGCTCTCGCCATCCGAGTCGCGACACATCGAATGACAAAACAATGTCGTGAGAGCGGCGGCGTTCGACCAGCAGGGCCTAGGTGAAAAAGCGATCCGGGAGATGCTGAAAATGTATTTGGCAGATGATGTGGATCGGTTCGTGCCGGGGATGAGGTCCAGCGGTGGCTGATACCAGATACACTTAGCTTTTTACAAAGAAGGGTAGCTGGCCGATGAGGTCGGTACATGAGATCGCGGGGCCTTCTTGGGGTGGTATTTTCGTGGGCCACCGAATGTAAATGGCCTGGATCCATATGGCTTGACGAGGTTCACAATCGATCTGCTAATTAGCTCACCTGTGGGGCAAAAGATCTTGTTTGCTCGTACAACGCGATGGTATTTTACGAATTGCCAATATGATCGGTTAATACTCTTTTAACCAGCACGCTGATGCCCGACTCTGCCGAGGCGTAGCAGGTCTCGTTTAACGAACCGGGCATCAAAGCAAAATGGACCAAATTCGCCTCCACCAAGTTCGTTAAAAACCACGAGAAGAGCAGGGGCAAGATGTGCGCGGTGGCCAGCAGGATTTGCTTGTCAAATTGGATCAAGGCGGAATCGAGAAAGGGCGAGTATCCCAATTGCGCGGTCAGTTTTTCGTCGATACTAGCCATGGGGATGTCTCAATCCAGATAGCAGATGTCCATATAGCGAACGATGTCTAATTTTTATGCTATTTGGCAACTAAACGCAAATATTACGATTGTATGTCGTTGGGCGGTGATATAAATTGATGCGACCCTACGGCTCGCA